>VTLG01005797.1_pt1 | contig 39353 bp, 52 predicted proteins | sample 4694571 | NCBI WGS metagenome assembly VTLG01 (sample SAMN12604809, study PRJNA352737) | marine metagenome | biome: ENVO:00000447; feature: ENVO:00000209|ENVO:00000569|ENVO:01000036; material: ENVO:00002151; isolation source: viral sequences binned using virsorter ... | reverse complement strand
TATCCACGCAGGAACCCAATGGGAAGGCGCATCCATAGAAGATTACGGAAATGGTTGGTTCCGTATTGCAGTTTCAGTAAACCCATCTTCTGCAACTGCAACAATTATACATTTTATTGCCAGTGGCGATGACGACGGAACTATATCATATACAGGCAACGGCACAGATAAAGTTGCTGTCTGGGGACTCCAGCATGAAATAGGAACCTTTCCCACAAGCTACATCAAAACTACCGGAGCCAGCGTCACCCGCAACGCCGACGTAGCGACGATGGGTCCGACGACCGGCGGCACTGAGCTTGTGACCAACGGCACATATGACACCGACACAAGCGGGTGGAGCAATTCTAAATCAACTTTAAGTGTGGTTTCTGGAAGATTGCGTGTTACAAGCACTGGCGGCAGTTATCCAATGGCTTTTCAAACTTTAACAACGGTCATCGGTAGACGCTATAGAATAACGGCTGATGTCACCTTTGGCACTACTGCTGGAGCAGTCGTACAAGTAAATTCAGAAACAGGTCAAAGTTTTACAACCAGCGGAGGTGTTCTTACCTCTAGCGGCAGCGTTTCTGTAGATTTCACTGCAAATATTACAAATACAAATATTATTTTACACGGCAACACCGGCACATCTGCTGGACAATACCAAGAGTTTGACAACGTAAGCGTCCGCGAACTGTACCCGTTCGAGGCTTACAACCCCAGCGAGGGGACGGTGGTGTGCGAGTTTGAGCGTCACGACAACACTGCGTTTGATTACATTTGGAGCTTTGGCTTTGGGACTGATGGGCAGAACGAGGCTGGTTTAGTGCATCTGGATGCTACAAGAGTTTTCCACAATATTTTAACAGGTGGTGCGCAGCAAATTACCTACAGCCCAGTAACTGTAGAACCGGGCGATAGAGCTATCAATGCCTTTGCGTATCAGACAAATAACGTAAACGCTTCATTCTCTCGCAATGGCAGTTTTACTCATAGCTTTAACGACACTTCGTATTCAAATCCTCCAACAGATAAATTTGGAATAGGTATCAGGCTCAGTGAGATCGGCGTATGCAACAACCACATCAAACGCCTGACTTACTATCCCTATCGCCTCAATGACGCCGTCTGTGACAGCAAGGTATCAAGTTGATGACTGATGAAGTAGAAGACATCCCGCCGCCACAGGTTGACTGGTATCTTAAAGTAGCCGACAGGGCCGCTCTGATTACCGCACTGAAAGGCCCAAGCCAAACACGTGACACCTTTGATGACGAGGGCAATGTCACTGGCACAGAGACTGTCTACCCTCATAGCATTATCGGCCAAGACGAGGATGACAATGATGTCATCATGGCAACCAACTGGGTGCGGGTGGACGATATCGGCAGCATCTATGCGCCGACTGGCAACACCCTGACCGACGATGACGACAACGATTATCCTGAGATGGCGGCTGTCGCTGGCTATCACGCCAATCTGAGGAAGCTGTCAGATAAGGCTGACACGCTCATCCAGCATCTGGAAGATGGTGGTCACATCATTACGCCACCCGCCACACCGGCTAGAGGTTTTGCCTGATGCGTACAATGATCAGAAGTATCAAACGAATATTGAACAAGATTGGGAGGACTTTTATGCCCCACCTCTATGACCTCAACCCGAAGCTGGAGCCGAAGGCAAAGCCTCTAGCAAAGAAAGCTGCCGCCAAGAAAGCGCCGGCAAAGAAAGCAAAGGCAAAGAAGAAGTGAGCAAGCCTACCGCCGCGTCTGTCAAAGCTGAACTGGACACGCTCACAGCTCTGAGCCAGGAGCGATTTACGGAGTTACTTAGCCGTGTAAAGCGCCTGGAAGCTGTCTTGGTGGGCAGCGCCGGCACGACCATTGTGCTGCTTCTGACGGTCTTGATGAGGGGGTAGTGGAACCTATCAGCACAGCTCTGGCTGGCATAGCCCTAGTCAAGGCCAGTGTCGATGGCATCAAGTCGGCGATAGGCACAGCGAAGGACGTTCGCGATATAGCGTCTCAGCTCGACAGCTTGCTGACGGGGCATGCGCAAGTTCAAAAACAGGCGGCAAAAAAAGCCAGCGGATTTTCCAACTTTGACGGCCTCGGATCAGCGGCATCAGAAACGATAGACAAGAAGCTGGCCGAGGAAGCTCTGTATGAAATGCAAGTGCTAATCGACATGAGGTTTGGACACGGCACGTTTGCCGGCATCAAGCAGGAATATCAGCGTCGGCTTAAGGCGCAGAAGGAAGAGGAGCAACGGCAGAAGCAGCTCAAGGCGAAGCAAAGAGCCGAGATGGTCGAGAACATGTGGGTCGTCTTTATTGTTTTCACTGTGCTGACCGTCGTCGTTGTCGTCGGTCTGGCGGCGTGGATGGCGATGGCAAGTGAACGCACATATGTCCCGTGCCGACTGGCTGGTTGCGAGATGATTGGAGAGCAACGTGTGTGCCTTTATAGGGGCGCTAACAATACGACAGAGTCCGTAAGCTATATGGTTGGCGAATGGATACCGACGACCTACCAGTGTGTATATGAGCCAAACAAAGACCCGCCGCTGACCCTTCGAGAAATGCTGGACGCAATTAAGGAGGCGCTGCAATGACGGACTGGTTTGAGCGCTACATCAAAGTGAACCTCACTGCGAAACTGACGATGATTGCATCGGTGGCAATGTCCTGGCGTTGCGCTGAATGGTTTATGAATCTTGAAGACCCGACCACCGCTCAGAGCGCGTTCTGTAGCGTAATTATGGGCGTCATGACGGGCGTCTATGGATTGTATCTCGGCAAGGAGGCCAAGGGGGATAAATGATACAGGCATTGATTGGCCCGGTCACCGGGCTGCTAGACAAGTTCATTGAAGACAAAGATCAGAAGGCGCAGCTTGCCCATGAGATAGCGACGATGGGTGCTAAGCATGCCCAGGAGCAAGTGCTGGCCCAGCTTGAAATCAACAAGGCCGAGGCAGCTTCTGGCTCCCTGTTCAAAGGGGGGTGGCGACCTGCGGTGGGATGGGTGTGTGCCATAGCTTTTGCCTACCACTTTATCCTGAAAGACCTAATTGTGTTTGGCGTAGCGTTCGCCGGCATGGAGATGCCTGCCCTGCCAGAGTTCGACATGGGGACGCTCCTCACAGTGCTCGGGGGCATGCTCGGCATCGGGACACTCCGCACCTACGAGAAGCAGAAAGGTCTGACCAAATGAAGGCTAACTTTGAGCAATGCCTGGAGTGGCTGTTGAAGCATGAAGGTGGTTTTGTCAATCACCCTGAAGACCCAGGTGGCATGACTAACAAAGGTATCACAGCACGGGTTTATGGTCAGTGGCTATCAGACGCAATGGACGTGGACGCCGAGATGACTGAGCATGTGATGCGTAACATTCCAGACAGCCACGTCGAACAAATCTACCGGCAGGAATATTGGAACCGGATGAATTGCGACAAGCTCCCCGCTGGAGTTGACTGGATGTGTTTTGATTTTGGTGTGAACGCCGGCACCGGACGCGGAGCCAGAACACTACAGAAATCGGTTGGCGCAACCGCTGACGGCGGCATTGGCCCAAAGACCTTGGCGGCGGTTGCTGGGTTCGATTCCGATGTAATTATCGAAGATATGTATCACCGGCGACAGGCGTTCTATGAGCGCCTTAAAACTTTTGACACGTTTGGAGCTGGGTGGACCCGACGCAATGACGAAACCAAGGAGCAAGCCATTGGCTTGATGCAAGCATGAGAAAGTTCAAGCGCGTCCCGAAGGACAAGAAGTCGGGCCTGCCATCGAAGTATGTGCGCGGGTCCAAAGACCCGGAGAAGACCAGGGCCGAGATCAAACGCACCCGCCGGCTCTACCGCATGGGCATGCTGACGCCGGCCGTGATGGACAGGATCAGCAAAGAGAGGAGCAAGACCTGATGGCAAAGTTTAGCAGCATACCTGGCGCTGGCCGGTTCAGTCAGTCCACCCTCAACAAGGTTTACCGCAGAGGCTTGGGGGCGTTCTACAGCTCTGGCAGTAGACCGGGGCAAAGCGCACATAGTTGGGCGATGGGACGGGTCCGATCATTCGTCACCGGCAAAGGCGGTGCTCGGAAGGCAGACAAGGATTTGATCAAAGGGAAGAAGAGCTGATGGCAAAGACTGCAAAAAAAGAAGCCTTCGACAAGAAGGTGGCTGCCAAGGCGATGACGCTGATGAAAGAGGGCAAGCCCCGCAAACAAGCGTTCGCTATCGCCTATGGCATGGTGGGCAAGTCTAGTCGCAAATCGTGATCGATCTGGCTTGGCCTGGCAGCGACTGAATCCAGCCGCGTTGCTCCAGGCATTTGATCATGCGGTGGACCGACTGCAAGCTGGTGCGTGGCGACATAACCTGTTGGCCATCTATCTTGCCTTCTGCAATGTCACGCACCGACGGCGACACACCGTTCGCCCGGATGTAAAGACGGATGAAATCAAAGACCGCTTTTTGCTTCAGCGTAAGACCGTGCTTCATCACCACCCTCCTTTGCTTCTATAGATAGCTGCTTGTTGTAAGTGATCCGCTTGTCCTTCAGCTCGGCGGCCAAGGCTTCATCGATCTGACCCAGGACATCGGCGTTGCACTCTTCCAGCTCCTTCAGCCGGGACCGGCGCGTCTCTGGCGGCAGCTTGTCGTACTGACGCATTTGCAACATCAGGTCCGCGTACTCGTTTGCCCACTCATCTTGTGACCCATACGTTTGCATTTCGCCGGATGGCTTGGCCAAAATAAACTCCGGCAGAACGACCTCCTCATTGCTGGCGCTCTCAGCCTCGCTGACGGCTTCTAATATGTTTTGTACAGGATCACCTTCAGACGATACGGACGGGGCTTGTACGGCCTTGACAGAGGGACGTTTTTCGGCGGCATCGTAGTCACGGGCCTCTTCGACAGTGATCAGTCCTTTGATGGCATCGGGGAAGCTATCACGCAGTGCAAAGCCTCGGGCCCGAAGCTGCAACATCCGGTTCGGATAGTTCTGCCAGGCACCAGCCTTGCCGGTCAGCTTGGCATGCTTTGCCTCGGCCATCGAAAAGGTCTTCTTGGTTTCTTCGATCTCGCCATTGGGCAGCGCACGTTTGACGATGCAGACCGCCACCTCCCCGTCCATGTATTCTTTGATGCCGCGAAAGGCCGGATGCGCTTTGACCAGTGCCAGCATGCTGTCACCCCAGATCGATGGCTTGCCATTGATGACAGAGATATTCTGCAAGGCTTGCATCGGTGCCAGCCCCAGCTCGTAACCCCACTGGACAGCAACCAAGACATTTGCCGGCTGGCCACGGTAGGCATCAGGCACCATTGGCGACTGTGCGATCACCTTGGCAAAGTCCATTGCCTCGGTCAGGTTGGTCGGCTCAAGGACCGTAAGTTTCTTATCACTCATCATTCACCTCCAATTTCCATACCCTTAGTTCACTGTCTGATATTGACCGACACGTTATTTTGAGACCTTCCCTGTGCGCGTAGGCTCTCACCGCGCCGTGATCTTTTTTCAAAAGAACAAAGCTCTGCCCTGCTTTCATTTGTTTTACGAAATGCCAGCGACTGTTGGCTGGGATTGGCACAGGAATGTCGTCTTCGATAACGTATTCACTCATCATTCGTCTCCTTCACCGAGAAGCTGACGCTCTCGTATGTTTCTCCAGTTTCAACGGACTTGCGCCGGGGCTTGGTCACCGTCTTTGACTTGATGATGAAGCCCGGCATCTTTGCATGTTCGACCTGCATGGAATCCAGGACAAAGATGATGCCCTCGCGGAGCTGCTTGCGGGTCTTCTCCCAGGACGTTGCTTCAGCCGCAGCCCGGAGGTAGTCAGTACACATTGCTTGCAAGTCATGATTGGTTTTCGGCAGCATGTCGGTGATGTCCACCAGCTTGTCAGTCTCGGCCCCTTCAATCGGCGGGTAGTCACCGTCAGTGTCCACCAGGTGCCAGAACTCGGCATAGGCTTTCAGCATGACATCGATTAGCGCCTGGTCACGAAGCACGGGATAGAAGTGCATTTTGAAATGCTGGTCAAAACAGGCAATGATCGCCCAGTCCAGCTCGGCGCAGATCATCTGGTGCTGAACCTGAATGACCCACTCCGGTTTGGGCCGGCCATCGTGATACGCATCCGTCTTGATCTCGCAGATGCCAGTGCCGGACAGATTAAACTCCTTGTCCAGCCAGTGCAGGACCAGCTCACCGCCCTCACCCTTGATCTCTATGATCCGATCTATGGAGCTGGCAATCCGGTGCTGCGGGTAACGGAAGGCGTCCTTGGGTTCCCACATTTCTATGGACGTGGAGCCAGAAACCATGCGGCGTAGCAAAGCCAGAGCTAAGTCAGCGACACCGCCCTCCATGCAATTCCCCCGCAGCTTGGCTTCGATGTTCATCGTGTCGGCCGGCAAGTCCTCGCCGCGCAGCGCCATCTTGGTTTTCTCCAGCTCTTTCTGCCGGGTGCCGCCATATCTATTTTTATGAAGCACGATCGTCGGGCCGTTTGAGCTGCCGATCTCTTCGCCTGTTTTGGTTAGCTTTGGCATCACAGCCCCCCTGTATTGGCGGCGTAGCAAACATCATCCAGCGCACACATGAACCAGAAGAGCGCCCAGATTTCGACAAGCACCAGGGCGATAAGCAGGCCGATGCCTACCGCCTTGGCGCATTTCCAAAAAATTGATATGGGCTTGAGGTCGTCGTCGTACAGTATCAACATTTTGTATGCCTTTCGTTTGACAAGATTTAGATTTAATTGACAGCAGTGGTCAAGCCCTGATTCATGCGTAGGAAATAATTACGGACTGAACTCGCATGCCATTTGGTTTGGCGACTAATATCGGGCGTCCTCATTGAGGTCGGTGTAGCCTGTTTCATCACAGTCAAACGCTCGGCGATCTTGCGATAGCTCAAACCTTCGTCGCGGAGCATCTTGATGACCGGCCAGATTTGCTCGGCCCGTTCGTCGGCCAGCTCGGTATTGCGCTCATTGCCCTTCATGCCGGCTACCTCAAGGTTCTCATGGTAGCCGAGCTTGGTGATTACCCTGCCCTCTTTGGTGGTGTACTCGCCCTTTTCATCAATCTCGTCCTTGATGCGGCGCAGCGCCTGCTTAGTGCGGGTCTGAATGCGCTTGCGTTCGATCTGCGCGACAGCGGCGCGGAGCGTGATGGTGGTTTCATCCATGTGCGGATCATCCACGACCACCAGCTTGATCTTGCCGTTGTCGATCTCTTGCTCCAGGAACCGCAGCGTCTCCCACAAGCGACGGCTCATACGGTCCAGCGTATAGATCAGCATGGTCGCGCCGGTCTTGCGGCAGTAGTTCAGGCAGTCATGCAAAGTCTGGCGCTGGTGCCAGTCCTTGCCGGACGACACGCCCTCTTCGCGGAACCATTTGACCTTATGGTCACCGCCGTTCAGGAACGTCTTAATGCCATGCTCCTGATTGGCGTTGTCCTGCAAGTCGGTAGACACGCGGACGAAGGCAGCAACGCTACCCTCATGCGGAACCCCGTTGTCTGGCCTGGTTTGTGTAAGCACGTTATCCCTCCATTCTGTGTGTGTTTCGTTGCCGTAGCGTTTGGTAGTTGTATACATTATGCGACGGCAACGGGTTGGTCAACCTGGTGGGCGGGGCCGTTAGTACGCCATCCCTTTCGCCAGGTATTTGAAGAACGGGACCAGGTCGCCGTTGGCGAAGTCGATCTGCACCGCCTTGGTCTTGAATTGCTGCTGGACCTGGTGGTCCTCGACTTTGAGCTGGTCGACCACAGCTCCCAGCGGGATGATGTGCTGGTCGTATTCGACACCAGGCACAACGAAGGTCATCTCAGGATCAAGTCCCTTCTCTTCGATCAGCGTGTCCAGCCATTTGTTGAATGTCATCTGTCTTGCTCCTGTTTCTAGCGTTTGGTTTTTGTTCGCCTATACAGAATAGATAGCACCGTGATATCGATTGTGCAAGTACCACACCACCCTATCGGTATCACTTTTTGGAGATAATCGTGGAAGACACTGAAAATGTGGCTCTTTTTGTCCGAATTAATTCGGTCCTCAAGGCCAGGCTTGAGGCCAGAGCCAAGGCAGAACGCCGATCACTGGCGTCCCTGGTTGAGGCGCTACTTCGTGAAAGCCTGGCAGATCGTGATGCCGCCTAGCAAGTTTCGAAACAAGAAGGTGGAGCTAGACGGCCACGTCTTCGACAGCCAGGCCGAGGCCAAGCACTACCTCCACACCCTCAAGCCCCGCCTCGAAGCGGGGGAAATCAGTCACCTCGAAATCCACCCTCGGATCAGGTGCGAAATCAATGGGAGAAAGATATGCGACTACCTCGCGGACTTCAGATATTTAGATTCTTCTCGGAGCGGACCAGACGGCCAAGTTGGGTGCCGGGTGATCGAGGACGTGAAGGGCTACAAGACCGACGTGTACCGGCTCAAGAAGAAGCTGGTCGAGGCGCTGTACCCCGGCACGAAAATCTCGGAGATATCGCCGAGAGCATATCGGTCAAAGCCATTGTCATAGCCGTCAGCCGAGAGGCAGACATCCCAACCGAGGTGATGCTGGGCCGTGGCCGCAAGCATGCCCTCGCCCGGTGGCGTCACTTGGCATTCCTACTGAGCTATGAACTCAGCCATCAGAGCCTGACGCAAATCGGCAAGGCAATGAACCGTGACCACAGCACCATCTGGCATGGCTGCAACCGCGCCAGGGAACGCATGGAAACCGACTACGCCCTGCGCTTTGTCTACGACAAGCTAAAGTCTGAGCTGAATGGTGGCCGCAATGCGTAGACTTGATGCCGGCAACACACTCGAATCAGAGCTGAAAAGATGGGGCGCAGACAATCCTGACAAGGGACTGGTCACCGCCTACGCGAAATCACTGACCGACAGCGAACAGAAAAAGCTGCGGACGACGTTCAGAAAGCAGCTCCGCAAAAAGCAGCGGGTTTGCCAAATAACCGGCTCCCGCATCAACCTGGTCGCTAGTCACATCAAGCCACTGCGACACTGCGCGAATGAAGCTGAAGCACTGCACGAAGCCAACGGCCTGCTGCTGCGCGGCGACCATGACCAGCTCTTCGACAAAGGGTTCATCTCGTTCGATGCAGAGGGGTTGCTGATGATCTCATCGAAGATCGGCGAGGTGCTTGGCCCCATTTACAATGACCAGCTCTACATTGCTTTCGGTGAAGAGTGGATGCGCGCATGGCGCAACGGCGGCGACAAATGCAAAATCAAGCCAATGTTCGTGCCGCCCAAGGTCGCGCACCCAAGAGGTAGCTTCGCAGAGCGTGAGCATAGACGGCAACGCAAGGTATTCCTGGACGCCGCCAGGGCGCGTGATGAGTTCATGGATTACCACCGGCGGCACGTTTTTAAGCACCCTGCCCTTGGCCTGATATCGACCAACGATAACTAATGGCTAGAGGCTTCAGCAGCATTCCAGACAGGAAGATACGCATCTCGACCGTGCCAGGCGAATGGCGCGAAGTCCTGGAATGCGAAAACTGCGATGCCCAAGGTGAATGCGAGGTCGAGGTCGAGGTGCCTGATTATATGCATGGCGGCTACCTCACCACAGGATACGGACAATGCCCAGTGTGCGAAGGCAAAGGGTACGTCGAGCTGCCGGAAGAAATCGATGAGACATAAGGACGACTTCTATCCTACACCGCCCGAAGCTACCAGGGCATTGCTGCGCCGTGAATCTTTCGGGCCAACCATATGGGAACCAGCCGCCGGCAATGGCGCACTGGCAAATGTCTGCCGCCGGCAAGGCATCGAAACCATCTGTTCCGATCTGAACGACTACGGATATTGCCAGTCCGGCATCGACTTCCTCCTGGAGCAAACACGCCAGGCTGATCACCTGATCACCAACCCGCCATTCAAGCTGGCCGAGAACTTTATCAAACACGCCATCCACCTCGGATGCACCAAGCATGCCTACCTGCTGCGACTGTCCTTCCTGGAAGGCGTAGGGCGCCACCAGAGGCTGTTCAGCCAGCACCCACCCGCACGCATCCATGTATTCAGCCACCGCCTGACAATCTGGCGCGGTGACCAGGACCAAACCAGCACCGGCACCACCGCATACGCCTGGTTCGTTTGGGACCGGCTGCACGTCGTCAAGTCACGCCTTGCACTGCCGGCACCCGTCATAGAATGGATCACCGATGCAGAAGAGTAAGCTGACGCCCGACCCAGTGAGGGACGCACCAGACGGACGCGGTGACGGACAGTCGCCCGGTGCCGGAGCCTGGATACCCGGCAGAGCCACCAGAGACACCAGCTTCACACGCTTCCCGATGGCGATGGTCATTCTGTGCTACGCCTGCGCCCATGCATCCGCATACACCGGAACCTTCTGGGTAAACCAGAGAACTATCGCCCGTGACCTGGAGATGTCGCAGCAAGCCGTGTCCAGACACTTCCGCAAACTGGTCGAGCTGGGCTACCTGGAGAAGGTCCGCAACGAAAACAGCAAGCGCCCCTACGGAAAGAAAGGTGCAGTCTGGCGCGTCATCTATGACCCGACACAATCCCTCAAGGACGTGGAAGCTGCCGCAGCCAGGTTGCATAAGACCGAGGAAGAAGAACAACAGACCGCCGCCAGCACCATCGAAGAGGCCGCAAAAGGAGCCAAAGGACAGCAGTCAAAGCAGCGACAGAAGGATGTGAATGCCATCATAAAGCAGACGACCAGCGCACTGAAAGATCGCAGTCGTACAACACCCAGGTTGTCGCAAGAGGAGAGACAGTACAACACGGGGGTTGTGCGAGAATACAACACACAGGTTGTACCTAACCTACATCCTAACAATAGATGTAAAGATATTAAAGAAAGTGATTGTAGGAAGCTCTGTCATGGCTACGCACACGCGGTCGCGGAGCGATGGGGCAGCAGGTTCAGGCACGATCTGAGGCAGGAGGAACTGGCAGCACAGCTCCTGGCACTAGGCTACACAGTCGAGAGCTTTGCGGCAGACAGCGAACGCATGCTGGACTGGCTGGTACGCCACAACAGGCAGCCACCAACGTCCTTGCAGTATTTCATATCTAGGAAACAGAGCCGTGAGACAGCATGATGTACAAGCACCAGACGTTCGGCTGGTCATTGGTCGCGCTGTCAGGCAGGCACGACCGGGCGGGTTGCGAAAAGGCACCCACACCCCTCCCCCGGTCGCCGCGTATACATGGGGGTCATACAAAAATATTTCCAGCTTTTTCCTGGAGGGTTTTCCGATGAGTCTTGGTTGGGTGTTGAAAATTTACAAGTCCGAGGCTGATCACCTGAAAGACCTGACTGACCGCTGGTATCACCCGCATCGGCACATAGTCAGAACCAGAGAAGAAAAGATGCGCCTGAAGCACGCTGTTCGGAGACGTGCGGTTAAATATTTCAGAGAGAAAGGAAAGCGCAATGAAGCGAATGAACCTAGTACAGGCCAAGGACATACCAGGTAGGGACAAGCCTATTTGGCTGCGGATCGGCTCGGTGTTTTTAGAGGCTGACGAAATCAAGGGCGTGAAGCTGGACGTTTTGCCTTTGGCTGATGAGAAGGGTGAGGTTTGGCTCCGGGCTTTCGAGGATGACGGTGGTCAGCAGCCGGCTCCGCAGGGCGATCCGTTTTCATGAGTAGGCGCAAGGTTCCGCACCCGCCGCCGGTGATGGGTGAGATTAGGAAGCGGTTACGGGGGTCATCGATTATTTATGACAACCGGGATGCGCTGGCTGAAGAGATGCTGCGCCTGGTCAGCTCCAAGATCACTGATGTGGTGGACATAGAGGGCGGCACGGTTCGTCTGAAGGACATTGATGACATCCCGGAGCATGCGCTATCGGCGATAAAAAAGATCAAGATCACGCCGACGCGGAACGGTGACCAGGTAGAGGTGGAGCTGATCGACAAAGTGCGGGTGTTACAGATGACGGCAAAGATTGCCGGGCTGCTGGACCAGGAGAAAGAGATCGACAAGCCGTCGGTCGTAGCGATTGAGATGGTCATGCCGGGAGACAAGGATTCAGCGAAATGAAGGTTACAATCAGCGAGGACGACCTGGATGTTATTTATGAAGCACTGGAGGACGCAAAGCCGGTGCCGGCCAGTTTGTTTGGCTCTCCGGTTCTGACGGTCAGTGACATGGCAGATTTGCAACGTATACGCGAGGTTCTGTTTCGTTTGAAGGAACAGGATGGCAGATGGATAAGGGCGCAGTGATGGAACAACCAAAGGGTCTTAAACTCGATTTCAGCTCGGCCCCGACGGTCGGGCGGTTCTTCAACAGCGATGCGTTTGTCCGGGGCTTGATGGGGCCAGTGGGCAGCGGCAAGAGCTATGCTTGTTGTGCGGAGATATTTAGAAGGGCGGTACAACAGCGCCCCTCGCCGCGTGACGGCATCAAGTATTCGAGGTTTGCGATCGTCCGTAACACGCACCCGATGCTGCGGACGACGACCTTGAAGACGTGGCTGGAGCTGCTGCCGGAAGCCACCTGGGGGCCGGTGAAGTATGCGCCGCCCATTACGCACCACATCAAACTGCCGCCGAGAGACGGGGCTGCTGGGATTGATATGGAGGTGATCTTCCTGGCCTTGGATGATCCGAAGGACGTGCGGAAGGTCTTGTCGTTAGAGCTGACCGGGGCGTGGGTAAATGAGTGCCGGGAGCTGCCGAAAGCGATTATCGATGGCCTGACGCACCGCGTGGGGCGTTATCCGTCCAAGGCTGATGGTGGGCCGTCCTGGCGCGGTGTGATCATGGACAGCAATCCCTGTGATGATGATCACTGGTATTTTCGCTTGGCTGAGAAAGAGACGCCGGTGGGCCGGTTCAAGTGGGAATTCTTTCGTCAGCCGGGCGGGGTCTTAGAGGTGCCGCTGGAAGAGCTGCCTGAAGATATGCCTGAAGCCCAGGGCTACACGCACCAGGCCGGCAAATGGTGGCAGACCAACCCAAATGCTGAGAACCTGAAGAACCTACCGACGGGCTACTATGACCAGCTTCTTGGTGGCAAAAACCTCGACTGGATCAGGTGCTACGCGAAGGGCGAATATACCTTTGTGCAGGAGGGCCGGCCGGTCTGGCCGGAATACAATGATGCCATGATGGCTGATGATCTGGAGCCGATTGAGAATCTGCCGGTCCATGTCGGGCTGGACTTTGGTTTGACACCGGCAGCGGTCTTTGCCCAGCGATTACCGAATGGCCGCTGGAATGTTCTGCATGAATTGGTGAGCTTCGACATGGGCCTGGAGCGGTTCTGTTCGATGCTGAAGTCGGAGCTGGAGACATTCTTCCCGCGCTACCAGGTGCTGATCTGGGGTGACCCGGCCGGTCAACAGCGGGACCAGATATTCGAGACGACGGCCTTCGATCACCTGAAGACCCACGGCATGCTGGCCAGGCCAACGGCGACCAATGAGTTTCGGACCCGGCGTGAAGCCTTGGCGATACCGATGGGCCGGCTGATTGAGGGCAAGCCGGGCTTCATGATTGATCGTAAGTGCATGCGCCTGCGCAAAAGCCTGGGCGGCGGCTACCATTTCAAGCGGGTGGCGATTGGTGCCGGCCAGGAGCGGTTCAAGGACAGTCCTCATAAAAACGAGCATAGCCACGTCGGGGATGCCGCCGGCTACTGCTTGCTGGGTTCGGAGCATAAGATCATGACGAAACGGGCGCAGCCTATGGGCGGCAAGCCGGTACAGGCCAAGGTGCTAGACTTCGATGTTTTCGGTTGAGGAGCTGAACGCAGTCATGCGTATGGACCTGCCTCGGAACCGGGTGATCCCCTGGTCGGTGTATCACTTGTATCATGCTGAGCTGAATGATTTTGACCGGGCCAACATCGATCTGATGAACGGCTACAAGGACTATCTCAAAGCCTATGCCGAGGCTGGCCATGCCTACACGGTCGTCTGTGACGGCGTGATTACCGCGCAGTTCGGTATATTCCAGCTTTGGCCGGGAAACTGTGAGATGTGGCTGATTCCGTCGCCGGAAATCAGCAAAAAGACTGTCGCCCTGCACCGGGCGTCCCTCGCATTTTTCGAGCATGCCGCCGCCAAGATGGGAACGAAACGGCTACAGTTTACTGTTCATTCGGGCAATGTTCGGGCAGATCGCTGGGCGCAACGCTGTTATTTTCAGAAGGAAGGTCTGTTGAAACACTACGGCCCCGACGGTTCTGACTATCACATGTATGCGAGGTACTTCGATGGGTAACCTTTTTAGCCGGCCTAAACCAGCGCCACCTCCACCTGCCCCACCGGCAGTCGTTGAAAATATTGTGCAGCAGGAAGCCGCAGTAGCCGCTGAAGAGGAAGAAACCGGCCGCCGCGTTAGGGCAAGGGCTAGGGCTAGAGGCCGAGGAACCGGACGGACGCGCCGAGCTAATCTTATGGCCCCCGGCGTTGTCGCCGGCGATACCAGTCGCGATGTTTTGAAAAATGTGCTAGGCGCTGGCCGCAATCCGAGGGGCTAATGCAATACCGCCGATTTATACGCAACCCGAAATTTACGGAGCCAAAAGATGCCGGGACATTACGGGACAAAAAGGCCGATGGCCAAAAAGATGGACAGCAAGACAACAGCTCTTCGTCAGAAGGCAAAGAAGAAGTTTGGCAAGAAGAAACCGATGACTAAAGGCTATGGTAGCTAAACGCTTCCAGAACCCCAAGGGCGGTCTGAATGAAGCCGGGCGCAAGCATTTCAAGAAGACTGAAGGCTCCAACCTCAAGCGCCCCCTGTCATCTGGCACCTCGCCACGCCGCGTTTCATTTGCCGCCAGATTCGCCGGCATGAAGGGTCCGATGAAGGATGACAAGGGCCGGCCCACCCGCAAGGCTCTGGCTCTCAAAGCCTGGGGCTTTGGTTCAGTAGAAGCCGCCCGAAATTTTGCCAACCGAAACAAGCAGGCGTGACATGCTAGAAGTCAAAGAGATCAAGCGCCGCTACAAAAAAGCGCAAACTCATAAAGAGCAATGGCGCAGCATTTATGAGGAAGCGTATGAATATGCGCTGCCTATGAGAAATTTATACGACGGCTATTACGAGGGCGATGTCCCTGGCCAGAACAAGATGAAGCGCGTCTTCGACAGCACTGCGATTCACTCAACTGCCCGGTTCGCAAACCGCATCCAGTCCAGTCTGTTCCCTCCGCAGCGGTCCTGGTGCCGGCTAGAGCCGGGCAACGAAATCCCCGCCAACGAAAAGGTCCAGGCCCAGCAGGCGCTGGATTTCTATTCGGAGCGCATGTTCGGCATTATGAACCAGTCAGGCTTTGACCTGGCGATGGGTGAGTTCCTGCTGGACCTAGCAGTCGGAACGGCAGTCATGCTGATCCAGCCCGGTGATGATGTCACCCCGATCCGCTACACCGCGATCCCGTCCTATCATATCACTTTTGAAGAAGGGCCAAATGGCTCGGTTGATACTGTCTACCGCCGTTTTAAGCGGCCGTTTCGGTTGATCCAGCTAGAGTTCCCGGATGCCAACATCCCCGATAGCCTGGTCAAAAAATATGAAGAAGACCCGACCGAGAACGTCGAGCTGCTGGAAGCCACCTACACGATCGATGGCGTGATCCATTACTGTGTGATGACCTACGAGGGCGATGATAGAATTCTACACCGCCAGCTAAAGAGTTTCCCCTGGGTCATCAGCCGCTACATGAAAGCCAGCAACGAGCGCTATGGGCGAGGTCCGGTTCTCTATGCGCTGCCTGACATCAAGACGCTGAACAAGGTGGTCGAGCTAACGCTGAAGAATGCCAGCATTTCGATCGGTGGTGTGTTCACGGCGGTCGACGACGGCGTCCTGAACCCGCAGACCATCAGCATTGTGCCGGGTGCTGTTATCGGCGTCAGTTCCAATGGTGGGCCGCGTGGTCCGTCACTGGCACCCCTGCCCCGCTCGGGGGATGCCAACCTCTCGCAGATCGTCAGCAATGATCTACGCATGAACATCAAGAAGACGCTGCTGGATGAAAGCCTGGCACCGGAAAACATGAGCGCCCGGTCGGCTACCGAAATTAACGCAAAGCTGTCTGAGCTATCACAGAACCTGGGAAGTGCTTTTGGCAGGCTCATCAGTGAAACCATGTTCCCGATCGTGCGCCGGACGCTGGAGCTGATGGACGAGATGGGCATGATTGATCTGCCGCTGAAGGTAAACGGATTGCAAGTGACCGTAGTGCCGATCAGCCCACTGGCGATGGCCAACAATGCCGAAAAAATCAACGAGGTCTTGCAGTTCATGCAGATCGCCCAACAGCTTGGGCCAATGGGTCAAACACTGATTAAGATGGACGCCATCGGTGATTATGTGGCTGACCAGCTCGGCATACCAGCCCAGCTCCGCACCACACCGCAAGAACGTCAAGCAATCCAGCAGCAGATGATGCAGGCCGCCCAGGCCGCAGCCCAGGCGCAAGGCGTCGAGCTGCCAGTACAGGAAGCCGCTGAATGAACCAAGCAGACAAGATCAGGTCTATCAATGCGCCCGGATGGGATGGCCTAGAGACTGACGATGCGCCGATTGTCATCCATGACGTGAATCTACAGCGCGATCTCGACATCGTCTTTAAGCGCACCTTTGACACCGAAGCCGGCAAGAAAGTGCTGGCCCACCTCAAGGCAATCACCGTTGACCAGCCGGCCTGGGTGCCGGGGGCCGAGCCATCATTTGGCTATGCGCGTGAAGGCCAGAACAGCATCTTTCGTGAAATCGAACAGAGGATAAAGAGAGCCAATGAGCCAAGATGATAACCAGCAGCCCCAGGAACAACCGGAAGAAGCACCGGCTCCTGACGGCCTGATGGCCAGCGTGACGCTCGACGAAGAGGCCAACCAAGAACCCGAAGCGATGCCGCACCTCGAAGGCGCGGAGCAAGAAGCCGCCGGCGCTGATGATGAGGACATCATCTATGAAAGGCCCGAATGGTTCCCGCCTAAACACTGGGATGAAAAGGACGGGCCTGACCTAGAGGGCATGGCCAAGAGCCAGTACGAACTAGAAAAGAAGTTTCATCACGGCGAACACAAAGCCCCAGAAAATGGCGAATATGATATGACCGCGCTGACCGAGGCCGGCTATGAAACTGATGACCCGGTGGTGAGCGGTTACCTTGAATGGGCGCAGAAATACCGCATCAACCAGGCGGCGTTCTCCGAGCTGGCCGAGACGATCACCGGCATTGCTGGTGAGGCCGGCGTTGAAATGCAGATGAATGTGCAGAACGAAATGGAAGCCCTGGGTCCGCAAGCCGAAGCTATTATCAAGTCGAATAAAGAATGGGCTAATGGCTTGCTACTCAAAGGCATAATCTCTGAAGAAATGCGAGAGGAGCTGAACATCTGGGGTGGCACTGCCACGGGCCAGGTTCTTATGCAAAAGGTTCGCGCTATGACAGGTGACCTGGCTCGGATGCCGGTCAACGATGTGGCCGAGGCCGGTGAAAGCAAGGAAGACTTCGATGCTAAAGTCTCAGAGCTGATGAAAGACCCGCGTGCGAGTGACCCGACTTGGTATCGCGCCAATGTCGAAAGTCTTTTCGAGAAACGCTACGCTAACGGCCGCTGATTCCTCCCCAGCCCTGCGGGGCCACTTTGGAGGGGGTGGGTTCCCTGTCAGTTTCCCGCTCCCTCCACCATTTTTGTGTGCAAACACCAAATGTAGCGGCAGGAGTATTTACAACCTCCAGGTTGTGTGTCATAGATTGATCGACTGATAACCCGCAAGGGCCGGTCTGGCGTCTAGAAATAGACCGTGCGCGACGTTCGCGTAAGCCAGGGCCGGGTTCACTCCCGACAACCCACAGGGCGAAAATCTTGTGTGTTCAATCAATGGAGTGACAATCATGTCAACAAATCTCTCTCCAGCGTTTGTTCAGCTTTTTGAAGCAGAGGTGCATCAGGCTTATCAGTCTGCTGCCGTGCTTCGCGGAGCTGCGCGGACGCGCACCGGGGTTGTCGGTGATACCGTCAAGTTCCCGAAGGTCGGTAAGGGTCAGGCGTCTCCGCGTACCCCTGCCACTGAAGTCGTGCCTATTAACGCCAGTTTCTCACAGGTGAGCTGTACCCTTTCTGACTTTGTGGCTGCTGAATACTCGGATGTGTTCAACCAGGCCAAGGTCAATTTTGACGAGCGGCAAGAGCTGGCACAGGTCGTGGGTAACGCCATTGGCCGGCGTGAGGACCAGATCATCATCGATGCTCTGAACAGCGCCTCGGCCGGTTCTTCTGTTGCCAAGACCGTGGTCACCAGTGGCTCGGCTGCTGCATCGAACCTGAATGTCGGCAAGATCATTGCCGCCAAGAAGGCACTGGATGCGAAGAACGTGCCGCCAACGGATCGCCACTTTGTGATCCACGCCAACAACCTGGCTGGCTTGCTGGGCGATGAGCGTGCAGTTTCAGCAGACTTCGCTCAACTGCGGCATCTTGTTACCGGCCAGATAACAGCCCTAATGGGCTTCCAGTTCCACATCATCGGAGATCGCGATGAAGGTGGCTTGCCGCTGTCCACCAATGACCGCACCGGCTTTGCGTTCCACCGCAGCGCCATAGGTGTGGCTGTCGGTATCGCGCCGAAAACGGAGATAAATTATGTGCCAACTAAAACGTCGTTCCTTGTGACCGCGATGTTGTCAATGGGCGCAGTTGCAATCGACACCGATGGCATCGTTGATGTCGTCATGGATGAGAGCTAGGAGGGCTGACAGATGGCTTTTGCAAGAGCAGGCTGGAATACAATCGGCGGCCAGTCCAAGAAAGGCACCGCGCCCCAGCTTTTCACCTACACTACAACCGATGCGGTTACAGTGGTGGACGGTGAGGGTTACTTCAACGACGTGGCAAAAGACGTGGCAGTGGGTGACGTTATCATCTCGGTAACTTCCACCGGCGGCACCCTTGCCTCCTCAATTCACACTGTGGCCAGCAATACTGGCACTGTGGTTGATGTAACCAACGGCACAACTATCGCTCAAACCGATAGTGACTAAAACAAGTGGGGCCGGTTCGCCGGCCCCCTTCCCTTGAGGTGACCTATGGCCAGTGGCGATACCGATGTTAGCATTGTCAATAAGGCTCTGCTTCTGCTTGGCGCTGAAGCGATTACATCGTTTTCCGATGGAACCCCTGCCGCCACGGCCGCAAACACGATTTACACTGAAATAAAATTTATGACGATGGGAATGTATCCCTGGTCGTTTACGATTGCAAAAACGCAGCTTACTAAAGATAGCAGCACCCCGCAGAATGAGTGGACCAATCAGTTCCTGCTGCCCAGCGACATGCTGCTTGGCGTACCCCGCGCAGTTCGCACCAGCTCCAGCCCCGGCGCGGCGCTGTTCAAAGGCTGGGAAATAGCACAGTCATCTGCTGGCGGGGCGGTCTTGATGACTGATGCCACAGAGGTCCACATTGATTATCAAAAGGCTGTATCGGAAGGCAATATGCCGACCTACTTTGTGCAGCTCATGGCCTATCAGATGGCTTGGCACTTGGCCGAGGTCATCACAGACCAGACAGCGAAATCAGAATACTGGCGCTCGGTAGCCCTTGGCACTGCCGCCGAAGGTCTGCGAGGTGGCTATTTCCGTCAGGCGGCTAACATTGATGCCGGCGGTCAGACACCCTCGGTGGTGGGCGATTATCTCTTAACGGATGTACGATGAGCCGGGTACAGCAATATCAGTCGAGCTTCACGAACGGTGAGCTTGACCCGCTGCTTCGCGGCCGCATTGATTTACAGCAATATTACAGCTCAGTAGAAACCGCTGATAATGTAATCTTTGAACCGCAGGGCGGCTTCAGCCGGCGTCCTGGGCTGCGCTTTGTTGCCGACATCACCGCTGACAATCCCAGCAATGGCTCAGTCCTAATCCCGTTTGAGTTTTCAACGACGCAGAACTTTATGATCGTGGCCTCGGCGCAAAACACCACCTCGACCATTCGCTTCCGGTTCTTTGCGAACCAGACATTGCTAACCAACATCAACGGCTCCGGCAATGACTACCTGGATTATTCCGTTGGCACGCTCTACGAGGTCAGCAACTTTGACATGGACAAGCTCTATTTTACTCAGAGCGCCGATACACTCATCATTGTCCATGAGAATTTTGCGCCGTTCAAAGTGCAACGCGGAGCTAATAACACGACCTGGACAGCTACAGCTCTCAGCTTGACGATACCCAAGGTGCAGTTCACGCCTGGGACTACCACCTTCGTTGGCTCAAACACTGTCACGCCTAGTGCCACCGATGGCAACATAACAATCACTAGTAACGACACGCCGTTTCTTTCTGCACACACTGATCAATTTATTCAGTTCAAAAGCCCTGAAGGATTTGGCCGGGCGCGTATAGTGGCAGTGCGCGCAAACAACAACATTGATGCGGTGGTTGAAATCCCGTTTATCAATACTGATCCTATACCTCTTAGCGACGTTGAGATCGACACCGGCTATGAGGATGTTTGGTCGAACACCCGTGGCTGGCCGCGCACATGCTCATTTCACGAAGGCAGGCTTTACTTTGGCGGTAGCGCATCTAGGCCGGCGACCTTGTTTGCCAGCGTCGTGGGTGACCACTTCAACTTTAAACCGTCGCAATCTCTGGACGACGATGCCTTCCTGATCACTCTCACGACCGATGCCGTCAACGCCATCACCGGCATACGCTCTGGCCGTGACCTTCAGATATTTACCACCGGGGCCGAGTTCTTCCTGCCCCAGGCCGATCTAGACCCGATCACGCCGTCGAATGTCACCATTAAGTCAGCCACCCGTCGCGGCTCCAAGGTTGGCATCCGGCCGCAAGCTGCCGAGGGTGGCACACTGTTTATACAGCGACAAGGCAAAGCATTGCGTGAGCTGCTGTTCAGTGATGTTGAACTAAGTTATGTGGCCAACAACATTTCCCTGTTGAGTTCGCATTTGCTTATGGACCCCAAGCGGATGGCGCTGCGCTCTGCGACTGATACGACCGAGGGCGATTTGCTGCTGATCGTCAACGGCACCGACACTGTTGGCTATCGCCCGGCTAGTACTGATTTGGCCGGCAGCATTTCGGCGTTCATGATCAACCGGGGCCAGCAAATTGTTGCGCCGTCCAGCTTCACTACTGACGGCCAGTTCACTGATGTAGGCGTGGATCAGGACACGATCTATGTCATCGTCAAGCGCACGATCAATAGCGCCACAAAATATTACCTTGAGACGTTTGATGATGACCGCACGACGGATGCAGCCGTCCAGTATTTCAGCGGAGCCACCTCGCCTGACCAGAGCTTGCCTGGAAGCGCCACTGCCGGCTCTCTGAGCCATCTGGAGGGCAAGACCGTCAACATCGTGCGCGATGACATCGTGGACCCTAACCAGACCGTCAGCAGCGGCCAGGTGACGCTAGGCGGCACACCGACCAGCTATGCCGAGGTCGGGCTGCCCTACTCAGTAACAGTGCGAACACAGCCATTTGAGCCGCGCCTGCCGTCCGGCACCGTTCAAAGCCAGCGGCGGCGCATACTTGAAATAAGTCCAATTCTGTATAGGTCGCAGAACCTCACCTTGAACGGACGTGAAGTTTCATTGCAGTCCCTGCCGCTATCCGGTGCGGGAACGGTGCCGACATTCACGGGCGTGAAAAAGACCGCAGGCTTCCTGGGGTATGACCGGGACGCGCAAATCACTATCAGTCAAAGCCAGCCGGTGTTCTTCACCGTCTTGGCCCTCGACTACAAAGTTAGCATAGGACAGTAAGATGGCAGGTCCAGAGTTAGCAGTTCTTGCAGTTATTACCGGCGTTATGAGCGCACAGGCGCAAGTAAGGTCGGCGCAGGCGCAGGCAAACCAGCTCCAAGCTGAAGCCAAGCAAACCGAGCTGCAAGGCCGGGTCCAGGCATTGAATGCAAAACGTGAAGGCGTTTCCGCTTTGAAGAATCTAGAGCGCGTCCTTGCGGCAAACACTGCGCGGCAGGCTGCCAGTAATATGGACCCGTTTGCATCCGGCACCACACCGGACCTTATTGCAAACCTAAACATGCGTGAAGGCGTCAGCCAGTTCAGCATGGCCAAGAGCAACGCAGAGTATGCCAAAGAGATGTCAAAGTATCAGGCCGGCATGCAGCGCACCGCTGCCAGCAATGCGGTCAGCCTGGCTCGGCAGCAGGCATTCATCACCGTAGGCACTAGCATCTTCCAGGCTGGTCAGATATATCCCGAGCTTGGCTTCACCGGCAATCAGACGAGTATAGACTGATGGCCCGGCAACCTACATCAATGCGGCTTCGAGAAAGCAACCAGATCACACGCATCCCGCGTGTAGACTTTACCGATCAGCGCGTCCAGGCACAGGGTCTGTCGCAGCTCTCTAGTTCACTCCAACGTATGTCGTCCTTCTTCCTTCAGCAATCAGCCGACAAGGCCAGGATTGAAGGCGCGGAGTACGGGGCGGCAAATGCGCCGACACCGCAGCAAATCAACGAAGCCTATGAAAGCGGCCAAGAGCTAGAGCTGCCGGGCGACAAAAACACGGTCTATGGCCGGGCAGTCCGCAAAGCGGCCCTAGAGATTGCCGATGATCAGATCACGGCTCTGGCATCAATGGGCATGTCCAACCTGGCCCAGGTGTTCGATAACGCCTTGAACGATGACACCATGACGGACGAGAAACGTGCCGCGTTGGCCGCTGAAATTGGTGTTAGTGATTTTGACCCGCTGTCTTTTGCCGATGCCCTAGACACCATGAATGCCGGCTATGCGGCGGTGCTGGATGAAAATGCGCCCGGCGTTGCTCGTAAGTTCCGCGCCCAATCGGCCATAACGGCTAACAGCAAATATAACACATACCTAGAAGCGTATGTGAAGAAGAACAACGAACGACAGCAGGCCCAGTTTCTGCAAGACCAAGAAACAATCTTTAGCGTTGAAGCTATCCGCGACAGTCTCAAAGGCGAAAACGGCTTAGTTCAAATAAAAACCCTGCGGGAAGAAAGGACCAGAAAATCCATCAGCTTCCTTGAAGGCTCCGAGATAAAGACCTTCCAGGACAACATGGATGCCACGCAGAAGACTGCCGCCATGCAAGTCCTGACTGATGCCACCTTTACTCAGACAAACCCGGTCAGGATCATTTCGGCTGTACAGTCCAACAAGCTTGCTAGCGAAAAAATACCGATTGGGGTCAAAAATTCGGTGCGTCTCCTGAAAAGCATGGGCATGTCAAATACCGAGATAGCCCAAGAGCTGCGGAAGATGCAGACCGATATGGTCAACTTTGAGGAAAACGAACAGGCCGCTGTAAATGCGAAGGCTGAAGCTGCGCTGCCTCAGTTAGTGGCCGATGTTCGTCGTGCGATGACCGCAGGAGATGAAGACAGGTTTAACATAGCGATCGCAGCATTGAATAAAAACCACCCAGACAAAGCATCTGAAATGGAAAAGGAATTTGCAGAAGCTGGCAACCAACGGACAGTATCTGACCCCAAAGTTGTCAATGAGCTTACCCTCATGGGCTTTCGTCTTTCGTTCGGGGATGTTGAAAAAGCGATCCAAGATGGTGCATTGAGCATTAAGGATCAAGGAAAATTTAATGACCTTGCAAACAAGTTTGAGAACGAGGAACTCGCTGAAACTATCAGATATATGCGGGGTGCATTGTTTCAGCTCCCAGAAAGATATGACGCCATTTCAGAAAACGACGCAAATTTTGAAAAACATCAAATATTCACGCGGCTGGCTGGGAAGCTGGAACGCCGGCTAACCGAAGCTAGATTGGATAAAGTAAATTACGATGCCTTGGAAATTGCTAAAGAGATTGTTGCTGAAGAAGGCATTGAGATCACTGGGGCTGAAAACAAGTTAAAAATCAAATCTGCTCGGCAAACTGTAAGATTTATAAACGGATTTGAGGATCAGCTAGAGAAGATCAACGTCGAGAAATTTGGAGACGATGACTTTGAAGGAGTCATGAGGTTTCTCATTACACAAAAAAGAATGGAGCCGAGGGAACGTATCCCGGCGCTCCGACGCATAGATATAAAGGACATCAACGGATATATCGACCAGCTCAATGACGGGATAGAGGCTAGCCAATGATTGACCTCTTTCAAGCCAGACGCGAGAGCCATGAAGCCAGAGAGCTGGGCCATGAATTCAAGATTCAGGAAGGCGGCGTATCGCTAGAGGTGCCACGGGTCGAGGGTCAGGCATTCTATCCTAGTGGCGATGCGCCTCGGATGACCCGTGACGGCACTCCGATGGAGAACATCAAAGAAGGTCTGGCTGATCTGCCCAAGGCTGTCGGCAGTGCCGGGGCCGGCCTCGCGGCTGGTGCGGCGGGTCTGCCTGGTGATGTTGTTGCTCTTGCGGGTGGGCTTGCCAAGTTCATGTTTCCTGGCGATCAGGGCCGCATAGAGGCCGCTGCCGAAACATTGAGCAAGATATCCGAGACTGCCGGCTCGGAGTTCTTCCTGGGCCTCTACAGGGACTTTGTGAACAACAGCGACGCAAGCCTAGAAGACAAGCAGATGATGCTGGATGTTGCAGAAGGCGCATCGTTCGGCAGCATACCGGGTGCCGGAGCGGTTGCTAAAGGCAGTGCTGATACGATCAGGTCGGGGGTGGTCAAAGCAGGTGAAGCTGCCCAGGCACGGCTGGATGAAGCTGCTGGCTCTACCACCCTCACCTCTGGCGTTGATGTTGGCAAAGGGATAGATCAGGCGATTGCTGCTGCCGGCAAGATGGCTCAAAACACAAAAACAGTTTCCCCAGGAACAGCTATTCCGGCAAAAACAACAGCGCCAACAGCAGATGAAATTGCTGCGGCGCAAGTTGATCAAAGGCAGACTGCGGATTCTGTTTCTCAAAGGCTTAATGTTACAGTGCCTGAATCTGAACGTGTTGCTGGCGGCAAATACGTCGTTGGCGCTCCAGGCGGTGGGCGCTGGACAGATCTGCCGCAAGAAAAACTAAACGAGCGCGGCCCTGGTTTTGCCGGCACTGATGCAGACCTTGACCGCATGTGGCAGGAGAGTCTGAACGAGGTTAGCCAGGCGGCGCGTGATGCAGTTGCAAGAACTGGCGCGACTTGGCAGGCGTTCCCGGCTGCAAGTTGGGACAAGGCTATGCGCCTGCCCAACAAACATCAGCTTTGGTATGAGCTATCAGGTGAAAGTTTTGTAGATCGTTTGCCAGACCTGACGTTAGATGAACACATGATGTTTGTTGATTTGGTTGGCGCTACATCAGCAAGAGCGGCTCCTGGCCCTAACCTAGAACGTGCTGTCGCTGTGCTTTCGCAAAAGCTGCGAAATGTTCCTGTAGATGTAGACCTTACAATAGACACAACGGTGGCTGCCGCCTTGCAAAGACAAGGTGTGGGCGTCAGTTCTGATCTAGCAAACAAGACTGGCATGTTCTCTGACACGCTGGCTTTGACTGGTGGCCTGCCTGTTCGGTATCCAATATCTGTCAATGATGTTTGGGTGGCAAAGGCATACGGTATTAGCGATAGCCAATTAAGTGGCAACCAAGCGCTGCACGAAGTGTTTGGCAAGTACATGAACAAGCTGCGTGACTTTACCAACGCACAAGGTGGCGAGGGCATACGGCATGAAAGCTGGCATAAGCAAGCTCGTCAGTGGGTGGAGATGCGCGCCGCAGATGATGGCATTGATACATCTAAAGTTGATGCTGTTGAGGGGAATGATTACAGCTCCGAGTTCGGCAACCTTATCGAAAAACTTGAGGCTGCCGGGATTAATGTGCCAAACGGTGTTCTGACAAAACAAATATTACTTGACCCTCGCGTTGCTGACGCCCTGCGCCCCACGGTGCCTGCCTATAGAGACGCTCCAAAAGCGACGGTCGAGTTTGGCACATTGTTAACGCCGTCTGGTCAGAAGGCAGCAAGCATATATGCTGCTGCTAAAGAGGCTGGAGACACTCTTACACAAAAAGAATATCTCGGCACACTTACTGGCGCGATGTATACAAGCGCCAGGGGCAAAACCCTTTGGGAAAAGACTGCGCGTTTATCTACTGGAGAGGCAAAATTGCTGACGCGAATATCCGCGCCAACAAAGGCAGACCCGTTTGCCTATAGCGGCACGTTTGAAGGTGCCGCCGCACCAAACATTCGTATACCGCTCAAAGATATGTCGCCAGATCAGATTGCATACTTTAACGCTATGGCAGGTAAGGGCTTGAAGCAGAAGGCTATGGCTGCTGCTGAAATTAGGATGATAGGTCGGAACGATGTTTTGCCAGAGGGCTACATTGAAACACATTCGTTATATTTTCCTTGGACACAGACGGTGCCAGAACAGCTTATCATAGGGGTTTCACGGGCGCTTGGTGAGGGTTTTGAAGTGTCTGCAAGCAAAACCCCAGGCGGCTTAAAGATAGACATCAACCCTAGATTTACCGATGATGGCGCTGAAGGTCCAGACGGTGATGCCATTGACAGCGCAACAGATTTCCTAGAAAATGAGTTTGGCGCTCAGAATGTAAAAGCATATAGAGCGGCGTACAAAAGTGACTACGGCAAAAACTATGTCGAGGATGACGGCACAGGGGCAGCCTACGATGAAATCATCGAGGCAACGCTAAAAGGATGGGAAGATGAAGCAGCCCAGCAAATTCAATCAATCGCAGGGACAAACGCAACCCCTGAAGCAATCACAGCCTTCCTCAGAGGCGGGGCAGATGAACTCGCCATCACAGGCGACGGCCTCACGACCGCCGAAAAGACTAGCATCAGAGGAAGAACATCAACAGTTCGTAAAAATGTTCGGGCCAGAGTTGATTCTCACAACCAGGCGTTAGCTGAATGGGTTCAGCTTGGTAAAGAGCTAGATAACAAAATGACTGCCGCTATTCCTAAGTGGGAGAAGCGCGCAGCAGCTAGACAAAAACAAGCCGATAAATCACAGACGCAGTCAGTAATGGAGGCGTCTGATGGCTAAAATCTTTAAAGAAGTTGCCGATGTCCTCGCCACAGCTACCCGCAAAGCTGAAGAGCGGACCTATGGTCAGAACATCCCTGACGACACGGTGACGCGCACGCAGTCTGGTGACCTTGTCATCAAGGCCATGCCCAACGAAGAGCTGGAGCTGCTAAACAAAACGCTGAAAGAAAAAGCCGGCATCAGCAAAGGGCTGGACCTGGGCCGCATCGGTGAGATATTCGGCGAGGACAGCTTCAACGAAATCATGTTCAAGACAGGCGATGAAGCCTTTAATCTTGAGCGCGTACTGACCAACATCAAAGAGAACAATAAAGAGCTGTTCGCGTACTTCCGTCGTGATTCCAAGTCTATGGAAGAGCTGATGCTGATGGCCAAGGCCACCGGCTACGATCAAATTGTTTATCGGCTGCTTAACAGAAAGGTAGACAAAAAAACCGGCAAGCTAGATGTCGCGCCGCCCGAAGAAGTTTTAGGTGGTATAATTGCGGTGATTAAGTTCGGCAAAGAAATAGAAGCGTTGGCGGTTCAAGGCAAAAAGGCTCAAACAGAAGAGCTGAAACAAGACATTTTAAAACGGATGCGCCTACTAGCAACAATCCAAGTGAATCTAGGCGCTCAAGTATCTGGCAATGTTTCAGAGTATGGCCGTGGTCTGGCAGTCGTCAGGAACATTTCAAAGCTAGATTATGACGTGGCTGACTATACCGCGCAGCTGGATCGATTTGTTAACGAAATGGAAGACGGAGTCGCAGACTATCATTTCCATAACATACTAACACTGCGCTCTCCCGCAGCAAAAGCCAAGTATGCCGAGAAGGGTTTCGCAGCAAAGACCTACGACTTTGCAATGGAGCAATATGTTAACGCGCTGCTGTCCAGCCCCGTCACCCATCTGGTGAACGTCGCCGGCAACGCAACCTTTCAGCTACAAACAGCGTTAGAGCGCGGCGTGGCCGGCATGATTGGCAACGTGCGGACACTGGGCGGTAGGGTCGGTGAGGCCGGTGATCAGCGATATATGGGCGAAGCGTTGGCCGAGGCACATGGCCTGATGATGGCCCAGAAGGATGCCTTCCTTTTGATGAGCAAGACGATGATTACTGGCGAAGGCACCGACCTTGCGTCAAAGATCGATCTGCGGTCACGTCGGTCATTTGGCAGCACAGACAACCTGGCTGACATAGCTGCCGGCTTTGCTCAAGGTGACTTTTCTAAATCAGCGATCGATACGCTGGGCGTGGCGACTAGGCTGCCGGGGCGGTTCCTGGCGTCAGAAGATGAATATTTTAAGGTTATCACCCAGCGGCGGGTGCTGTACCGAGAGAGCTACCGCGCCAGCCAGTTGGCCTACCAGAATGCCCGACGCGCCGGTGCATCTCGCGAAGATGCCAAGGCCATAGCGGAGCAAGCCTATGTGCGAATGTTTACGGAGCCTGATGAAACCATCAAAAAAATGATGAAAGATGAAGCGCGGCAGATGACGTTTCAAAACGCGCCGGAAGGTTTCTTTGGCGACACTGCCAGAACCATTTCATCGATACCCGGCGCTCGGTTTATTGTGCCGTTTGTGAACACACCGACCAATATCGTGCAACAGACCTTTAACCGGACACTCAACTTTTCGCCGATCTATCGCTACATCAAACAGAACGCGCCGGGTGGCAAGCTGCTACCGGCTGGCAACAAGCCTATCAGTGGCGTCGAGTTCGATGATGCGCTGGCCAAACTGGCGGTCGGCAATACTGTTGCCATGACGATGTACGGCCTGGCATCCGGCTACTATGGCGATGACATCATCGTGACTGGCCGGCTTGGCAAGGAGTTTGCCACCCGACAAGGCGTCAGCCGGTCTGCAAATGTTCCGCCCTATTCTATTGGCTTCAAACAAGAGGACGGCAGCTATCGGTTCCAGAGCTTCAGCAGATTCGACCCGATGTCAGCAATGCTAGCGATGGGAGCCGACATGGCTGAATACGCCCGATATGAAGATGACCCAGAAATGCTGTCGCTGATGGCTAAAGCGTACACGCTGTCGGCCGCAGAGTACGCCACCAACATGCCGTTCCTGCAAGGTGTAAGCGAATTAAGTTCGATGGCTTTAGGACGAGGGACTACTGAAGACGGCGCAAACAGAATTTTCAAATATTTAGGAGAGCAAGCTGGCAATATAACAACCAACGTAACCGGCAACGTGGATCGCGCCACCTTTGGCATGGCCAGCTATGCCGTGAATACTTTGACCGACGGCAAGTATCCGCTGGTCGGGCAGACGAGCTTTGGGGCCACACTAGAGCGCCTGAACGATCCGATGGCCAGCAGCACCAAGCTGCCGGCTGGGTATACGCCGGACATTCTGGGCGGCGACTACATCACTGAATCACCGATGATCGTGCAGGGCTTCTATAGCGCATTGCAGAAAGCAAAAGCTCGAAACCCATATTTCAGTGCAGACCTCAAGCCTAAACGTGATTGGTGGGGCAGACCCCTCACCCAGGGCGAAGGCCGGCTAGATGAGACATTTAACCCGGTGCGGGTACAGTCTGGCCAATATACGCCGCTGGACCTGGAGATTATTAGGCTGTCGGAAACTGGCATTGGCGTAGTGACTACACGGCACAGCGACCGGGTGGATGGCGTCCGGCTCAACGCCGATCAATATGACCGTTTTGTCCAAATCATTAACACGGTAGATGGTGACGGCAGAATGCCGGGCGATTTTGGCTACAACGCAACAGACAATCTGCTTGGCGCTCTTAATGTGCTAGTTGATGCGACTACGGAAACCGGCGAGAGTTACAGCACTATGGATGACGACGACCGCTATGATGAAATGTCGAAGACTGTAGCGAACCGACGCAAATCTGCCAGAGCGTTGCTAAAGAAAGAGTTCCCTGGCATAGAGTTCAGGACCATGACTTTCGAGTGACTTCGATGTACAAATACCAAAGGGAAGACTTAGGAAATGGCTACCTTTAGTGTAAACGACCAGACAAGACGCATCCGAGCTGTAGTGTCCAGCACTAATCAGCAAGAGTTTTCTGTTGCGTTTCAATCGAACCAGACTACTGACATCAAGGTATTTGTAGACGGCACTCAGAAAACTGAAGGCACTCATTACGATATTAAAGATACGACCGGCGGCAACGCCGTAAACGGTATAGCTGCGGATGGCACATGCGTCGTCAAGTTCAGGCATGACTCAAATGCCGGCATTGACCACCGGCCAACTCAAAACCAGGTTGTCACGATCATCTCTGACATAGCTCTGGCGCGGACTAGCGTCTACACCGCCGGCGGCAACATTACTGCTGCGTCTTTGGAAGCAGATTTTGACACGGTGACGATGCAGATGGCTGAGCGCGAGGAAGCTGCCAGCCGCGCCCTTACTGCACCAAAGTTTGATCCGACCGACATTGATATGACTTTGCCTGAGAAGGATAGCCGGAAGGGCAAGGTTCTCAGTTTTAACGAAACTACAGGAAACCCCGAAGCGGTTACGCCGGCCGAGGGCGGGACAATAGGCACGAAGGTCACGCCGACAACGGCCCCTGCCGACGGCGATTTAATCAAGTTCTCAACGGCTGACGACGCATGGGTTTACAGCCAAGAGATCGACGCCGGAACCTACTAAGAAGGAGTAACGGATATGGCTTCCACAATCAAAATTAAGCGCAATACTACCGACAGCGATGCGCCAACTACCAACGATATAGCGCGGGGCGAGCTAGGCTTTACTGAAGCCACACAGAAACTCTTCTACCGGGACGCATCAGACAATATCAGAGTAATCGGCGGTGAAGGCGCTTTCCTTCGCTCGGATATTGCCGACACGATGAGCGGTGACCTGACGGTCACGGGCAACCTGACGGTCAACGGGACGACGACTGAGGTCAATTCGACAACCGTCACTGTTGATGACCCTATGGTCCGTTACGCGGACAACAACAGCGCCGATAGCGTGGATATAGGTTTTTATGGCAAATACGTTGTTGGTGGCACATCGACAAAATATGCCGGCCTAGTCCGGGATGCCAGCGACAGCGGTAAGTTTATACTGTTTAAAAACAGCCAGACAGAACCTGGCACAACGGTTGACACCAGCGCCACCGGCCATACGACCGCTACGCTGAAAGCTGACATTGAAGGCAACCTTAGTGGTGTTAACGGCGCTTCACCGACACTCACCGCCCCGCGTATTGTGACCAGTCTCGATATGAACGGCAACGAGCTGATACTCGATGCTGATGCAGACACCAGCATCCACGCCAGCTCTGATGACCGTGTGGACTTTAAGGTTGGGGGAAATGATGAGTTAGTGCTGACGACTGCGGGTTTGAGACCTGGCACACATTTGGGTTTGTCACTCGGTACAACCAGTACTAGATTTAACCAAATCATCGGTAATCTTGGAAAGTTCAGTGGGCAGGTAGAAATCAGCCAAGCCGATGGCACAGCGCCGCTGGTTATTACATCGACCACAGCAGTCACAAACCTGAACGCGGACATGGTTGACGGCAAACACGCACCAACCGGTGACATTGTTGGCACGTCAGACACGCAGACACTCACGGATAAGACGCTGACCAGCCCCACAATTACTAGCCCGGTCATCACGACGCCGCAGATTAACGACACCTCCGCGAACCACCAGTACGTCTTCGCTGTTTCTGAATTAACCGCAGATAGGACGGTGACTTTGCCGCTGCTGGCTGCGGACGACACCTTCGTGTTCGCCAACCATCAGCAAACGCTGGATAACAAAACTATCGATGGTGGAACGTACTAATGGCTGAGCTTACCGATACAAGCACTGAGGCCGAAGTGCAGTGCAAGGTCCAGGACCAGCATCTTGGTGAGCTGCTTGGGCGGCTGATTGATTGCGAAACTAAAATGAACATGCTGGGCCTTCAGAACAACAAGCTCCGCGAAATGGTAACGGACTATGAAAACATCAAAGAGAAACTAAAAAATTTGCAAGCTGATTTTGCAACGCTGAAATCTAACGCTGATGCATTTGAAGCTGGGATGAAGGAAGCCCGTGCGGACCGGCAGGCTGCACAGGAAGAGCTAGCCGCACTGAAAGCGCCGAAGGCAAAACGTAAACGGAAGGTTGTGAAGAATGGCAAGTACGATCAAGCTCAAGCGGTCTAGCACCGCTTCCGACGAGCCAACCGCCGATGACCTCGAAGTTGGTGAGCTGGCAATAAATACCCACGACGCCAAGCTGTTTACGAAACACACTGATAACAGTATTAAAACAATCTCTGGGAGTGGTGGTGGTGGCGGCATCGCAAGCGTCTCCGCTGACACCAATCCGAGCCTTGGCGGCGATCTGGATACGAACGGCAAGCGCATTCAGTTTGGCGACAGTTCCGGGACTACAGTAAACAGGCTACAGCTCGGAACTAATCAGGTTTTCCAGCTGTACCATAACGGCACGAATGGCGTTTTGAGTAACAGCGGTGGCGACCTTTATCTGACGAGCTTCAACAACACCATTATGTACAATGGCGGCTACGCTAAACTTATGACCAAGGATGGGACTGGCGGTGGCGTCGAGCTTTACTTTGGCGAAAACCCCACTGTGCTTACCGCCCAGACAACGAGCGAAGGGTTCCAAGTCGAGACCGGCATCATCAACGTAAAGAACGGCGGCTCACCATCCGAGGTACGGCTGTTCTGCGAAAGCTCGAACGCCCACTACGCAAGTTTGAAATCGCCACTCCATTCAGCCTTCAGCGGTAATGTCACCCTTACCGTTCCGTCCACTACAGGCACGTTAATAGGCACAGGCGACACTGGCACGGTCGCAACCGGGATGATTGCCGACGACGCAGTCACAGCAGCCAAGCTGGCTGACACGGCGGTCACCGCTGGCTCGTACACAGCAGCCGACATCACGGTGGATGCACAAGGCCGTATCACGGCAGCCAGCGATGGTTCTGGTGGTGGCGGTGGTAGTGCAAGCGATAGCTTTAAGACCATCAGCGTTTCAGGCGAAAGCGACGTAGTGGCAAACAGTTCCACCGACACTCTGACCTATGTCGCTGGGGCAAACATGAGCATCACGACTGATGCCTCGACCGACACCATCACGTTTGCAGCAAGCGGCAGCGGTGGTGGTGGTGGGGCATCCAACCTAGCTGGTCTGAGCGACGTTGCAATCTCTTCAGTCCAGAACAACGACCTGCTGATGTACAACGCAACGGCAAGTGAGTGGCAGAACACTAATCTGGGGCTGACCATAGACCCCAGTGTTCAATCAATGACATGTTTAGGTGGCACTACACTCTATAACAACCAGCCGATCATAGCCGTCGTTGCCCCAAGCTCCGGCAGCTACCAGACCCCTTCTTACTTTGCAGAAGTGCGTAATGCAACAAACACTTCAACTGTAATTTCCAACCCGAATATAAGTAAGTCGGGAAACAACTTGCAATTCACCGGCCCTGCTGCTGGCAATTACATCTTCAGAGTGAAAGCGCAGGACTTTGGTGACTTGCAAAGCGAGTTTGTAACCCAATCTTTTACGGTCATAAACCCAACCGGGCCACGTTATGTAAGGCTAGCTGGGTCAGGGGGAAGTACTCACGGCATTGTAATGGACTTACAGTTTTTCACAGGAGCCAATGCTACAGGAACGGAATACCCTGCATCAATCGGCCACATGACAAGCAAAACAACTAACGACAATACAAGTGGGTTGTCTGGCCAAATGACCGTGTCATCTTCTGGTCACCATGCCAATTATATAGATTGGGAAGCATTTAGTTCCATTACCACATCGTCTAGTTCTGCGTTTTGGAATCTAGGTCATAGTTTGACCTACAGTAACTGGTACTTGCAACTAGACATTGGTACACCAACAACCAGCATTGCGAGTGCAAAAGTGAAATTTCACAGTAGCTATCATGGCGGCGCACAGACACTTACAATCTTAGGCAGCCAGACGGGCGCGTTCGCTGGAGAAGAAACAACGATTGCAACCTACTCGAAACCTAATTCGGGTGGGTTTCACACCATTGGTTGAGGAGTGACAGATGACCTTAAAATCAGAATGTGAGGCGTCGGTGTTTTCTTTCGCTCCGCTACACAAGCAGCTAAATGCACACTTGCTTGACGAACACAAAGGTTACATCAGCGTCGTTGTTTTGCTGCACCGCGAAGAGTACGAACGACGCAAAGAAGCTGGTGAAACCGAATTCATCTTGCCAGCAGCAGCTCAAGAATTACTTAACGAGACACGGCCGTGGTGATTTTTGAGATGAGTGTACAATGACCAGACGTGTGAAACTGTTTCTGATTACAATCTGGAGAAAGCTGATGGCACACATCTATGACTTGAACCCGAAGCTGAAGCCCAAGTCGTCGCCGGCTCCAAAGGCTGTGAAGAAAGCGCCGGCAAAAAAGGCGAAAGGTAAAAAGAAGTGAGCAAGCCTACCGTCGTTTCCGTCAAAGCTGAACTGGACACGCTCACAGCTCTGAGCCAGGAACGGTTCACCGAGCTATTGAGCCGAGTGAAGCGCCTGGAAGCTGTCCTGGTAGGCAGCGCCGGCACAACCATTGTGCTGCTTTTGACTGTCTTAATGAGGGGGTAGTGGAACCGATCAGCACAGCTCTGGCCGGTATAGCTCTGGTCAAAGCAAGTGTCGATGGCATCAAGTCGGCAATAGGCACAGCTAAAGACGTTCGAGATATAGCGTCCCAGCTCGACAGCTTGCTGACGGGGCATGCGCAGGTTCAAAAACAGGCCGCAAAAAAAGCCAGCGGGTTTTCCAACTTTGATGGCCTCGGGTCAGCCGCATCGGAAACGATAGACAGGAAACTCGCACAGGAAGCTCTGTACGAAATGCAAGTGCTTATCGACATGAGGTTCGGCCACGGCACATTCGCTGGAATCAAGCAGGAATATCAGCGCCGGATCAAGGCGCAAAAGGAAGAAGAGCAACGGCAGAAGCAGCTAAAGGCAAAGCAACGGGCCGAGATGATGGAGAACATGTGGGTCGTCTTTATTGTTTTCGCAGTGCTGACCGTTGTTGTTGTTGTTGGTCTGGCGGCGTGGATGGCGATGGCAAGTGAACGCACATATGTCGCGTGCCGACTGGCTGGTTGCGAGATGATTGGAGAGCAACGGGTTTGCCTTTATCGCGGTGCCAATAATACAACGGAGTCCGTTAGCTATATGCCTTTTGAGTGGATACCGACAACATATCAATGCGTCTATCAGCCAAACAAAAACCCGCCGCTGACCCTTCGAGAAACGCTGGACGCAATCAAGGAGGCATTGCAATGACCGTCGAAGATGTCGCTCGCAAAATGCTGGAGCTGAAGATACTGCCCAGGTTTATGATGTTGGTTTTCACCGGCGTCTATATCTACTGCATTCTTTGGTTCACCGGGCTGTCCGTCGAGGAAACCACTGCTGAAAGAGCCGCCCTGATTTCGGTGGTCACTGGTGCCGCCACGGGGTCACTAGCTGTCTGGCTTAATTCGGAGAAGCACTGATGATACAGGCATTGATTGGCCCGGTCACCGGGCTGCTAGATAAGTTCATAGAAGACAAAGATCAGAAGGCGCAGCTTGCCCATGAGATAGCGACAATGGGTGCCAAGCATGCCCAGGAGCAAGTGCTGGCCCAGCTTGAAATCAACAAGGCCGAGGCGGCTTCTGGCTCTCTGTTCAAGGGCGGCTGGCGACCAGCGGTCGGCTGGGTGTGTGCGCTAGCCTTTGCCTACCACTTTATTCTGAAAGACCTGATTGTGTTTGGCGTAGCGTTCGCCGGCATGGACATGCCCGATCTGCCAGAGTTCGACATGGGTACGCTCCTCACTGTCCTTGGCGGCATGCTCGGCATCGGGTCACTCCGCACCTATGAGAAGCAGAAAGGTCTGACCAAATGAACATTGACAAATTGCGTGAAGAGATTGCTTCTGATGAAGGACGCCGGAACGCCGTGTATCTGTGCAGTTTGCAGAAAAGGACCGTAGGGATAGGCCACCTGATTACCGCTGATGACCCGGAATGGACTATGGAGGTGGGCGACACGATCAGCGATGAGCGCGTGGATGAGATGTTTGATTCAGACATTGCCGTCACGATCGATGACTGTCGCATGATCTTTAATGACTTTGATGCGTTCCCGGAAGAAGCGCAGCTTTGCCTGGCCAACATGTGCTTCCAGCTCGGTCGGCCGACACTGAACAAATTCAAGAAGTCGATTGCCTTTGCGAACGACCACCAGTGGGGCGACCTGGCCGAAGAGATTTTAGACAGCCGGTGGGCAAGGCAAACACCCAACCGGGCCAAGCGGATATCCGATCGTCTAGCTTTGATTGAGGTGCCAGCATGAAAAGAAAGTTCAAGCCTGTCCCGAAGGACAAAAAGTCGGGCCTGCCATCAAAGTATGTGCGCGGCTCGAAAAACCCAGACAAGACCAGGGCCGAGATCAAGCGCACCCGCCGACTGTACCGCATGGGCATGCTGACGCCGGCCATGATGGACAGAATAAGCAAACAGAGGAGCAAGACCTGATGGCAAAGTTTAGCAGCATACCTGGCGCTGGCCGGTTCAGTCAGTCCACCCTCAACAAGGTGTACCGCAGGGGGTTGGGGGCCTTCTACAGCTCTGGCAGTAGGCCGGGGCAAAGCGCACATAGTTGGGCGATGGGACGGGTCCGATCATTCGTCACCGGCAAGGGCGGCGCTCGGAAGGCAGACAAGGATTTGATCAAGGGGAAAGCCTGATGGCAAAGACTGCAAAGAAAGAAGCCTTCGACAAGAAGGTGGCTGCCAAGGCAATGACGCTGATGAAAGAGGGCAAGCCTCGCAAGCAAGCGTTCGCCATTGCCTATGGCATGGTGGGCAAGTCTAGTCGCAAATCGTGATCGATCTGGCTTGACCAGGCAGCGACTGAATCCAGCCGCGTTGCTCCAGGCATTTGATCATACGGTGGACCGACTGCAAGCTGGTTCGTGGCGACATAACCTGTTGGCCATCTATCTTTCCGTCCGCAATGTCACGCACAGACGGCGACACACCGTTCGCTTTGATATAGAGCCGGATAAAATCATACACCGCTTTTTGCTTCAGAGTAAGACCGTGCTTCATCACCACCCTCCTTTGCCTCAACAGATAGCTGCTTATTGTAAGTGATCCGCTTGTCCTTCAGCTCGGCGGCTAGGGCTTCATCGATCTCACCCAAGACATCGGCGTTGCACTCTTCAAGCTCTTTCAATTTTGTGCGCCGATGTTCGGGCGTCCAATCAGAATAGGTCCGCGTCTTCAGCATCAGGTCTGCGTAGCTGGTGGCCCATTCATCTTGTGACCCATATGTTTCCGTTTTGCCGGTCGGTGTGTTCAAAATAAACTCCGGCAGAACGACCTCTTCATTGCTGGCGCTCCCAGCCTCACTGACGGCCTCTAGTATATTTTGCACAGGATCACCCTCAGACGCTACGGATGGGGCTTGTACGGGCTTTACAGGAGGACGTTTTTGAGGGGCGTCGTAGTCACGGGCCTCTTCGACAGTGATCAAGCCCTTGATCGCATCGGGGAAGCTGTCACGCAGGGCGAAGCCCCTCGCCCGGAGCTGCAACATCCGGTTCGGATAGTTTTGCCAGGCACCAGCCTTGCCGGTCAGCTTGGCATGCTTTGCCTCGGCCATCGAAAAGGTCTTCTTGGTTTCTTCGATCTCGCCATTGGGCAGCGCACGTTTGACGATGCAGACCGCAACCTCCCCGTCCATGTATTCCTTGATGCCGCGAAAGGCCGGATGCGCTTTGACCAGTGCCAGCATGCTGTCACCCCAGATCGATGGCTTGCCATTGATGACAGAGATATTCTGCAAGGCTTGCATCGGTGCCAGCCCCAGCTCGTATCCCCACTGGACAGCGACCAAGACGTTGGCCGGCTTGCCGCGATAGGCTTCCGGCACCATCGGTGACTGTGCGATTACCTTGGCGAAGTCCATTGCCTCGGTTAAATTTGTCGGCTCAAGAACTGTTAGTTTCTTATCATTCATCATTCATCTCCAGTTTCCATACTCTAAGTTCACTGTCTGATATTGACCGAGACGCAATTTTAAGACGTTGCCTGTGCGCGTAGGCTCTGACCGCACCGTGGTCTTTTTTCAAAAGGACAAAGCTCTGCCCTGCTTTCATTTGTTTTACGAAATGCCAGCGACTGTTGCCTGGGGTTGGCACAGGGATGCCGTCTTCAATCACGTATTCACTCATCATTCGTTTCCTTCACCGAGAAGCTGACACTTTCGTAAGTCTCGCCTGTCTCAACGGACTTGCGCCGGGGCTTGGTCACGGTCTTGGCCTTGATGATGAAGCCCGGCATTTTCGCGTGTTCGACTTGCATTGAATCCAGGACAAAGATGATGCCCTCGCGTAGCTGCTTGCGGGTCTTCTCCCAGGACGTGGCTTCAGCCGCAGCTCGGAGGTAGTCCGTACACATAGACTGCAAGTCATGATTTGTTTTCGGCAGCATCTCGCTGATGTCCACCAGCTTGTCAGGCTCGGCCCCTTCGATGGGAGGGTAATCACCGTCAGTGTCCACCAGATGCCAGAACTCCGCGTACGCTTTCAGCATGACATCGATCAGCGCCTGGTCACGCAGCACGGGATAGAAGTGCATTTTGAAATGCTGGTCGAAGCAGGCAATGATCGCCCAGTCCAGCTCGGCGCAGACCATCTGGTGCTGGACCTGAATGACCCACTCCGGTTTGGGCCGGCCATCGTGATACGCATCCGTCTTGATCTCGCAGATGCCGGTGCCGGAAAGAACGAACTCCTTGTCCAGCCAGTGCAGGACCAGCTCACCGCCCTCACCCTTGATCTCTATGATACGATCTATAGAGCTGGCGATCCGATGCTGCGGGTAACGGAAGGCGTCCTTTGGTTCCCACATTTCTATCGACGTGGAGCCGGGAACCATGCGGCGTAGCAAAGCCAGGGCGAAGTCAGCGACACCGCCCTCCATGCAATTGCCCCGCAGCTTGGCTTCGATGTTCATCGTGTCTGGCGGCAAGTCCTCGCCGCGCAGCGCCATCTTGGTTTTCTCCAGCTCTTTCTGCCGGGTGCCGCCATATCTATTTTTGTGGAGCACAATCGTCGGGCCAGGAGAGCTGCCGATTTCTTCTTTGGTATTCGTTAGCTTTGGCATCACAACCCCCCGGTGTTGGCGGCGTAACACACATCATCCAAAGCGCAGAGGAACCAAAAGAGCGCCCAGATTTCGACCAGCACCAGGGCGATAAGCAGGCCGATGCCTACCGCCTTGGCGCATTTCCAAAAAATTGATATGGGCTTGAGGTCGTCGTCGTACAGTATCAACATTTTGTATGCCTTTCGTTTGACAAGATTTAGAT
>VTLG01004088.1_pt1 | contig 39354 bp, 61 predicted proteins | sample 4694571 | NCBI WGS metagenome assembly VTLG01 (sample SAMN12604809, study PRJNA352737) | marine metagenome | biome: ENVO:00000447; feature: ENVO:00000209|ENVO:00000569|ENVO:01000036; material: ENVO:00002151; isolation source: viral sequences binned using virsorter ... | reverse complement strand
TATTAGTAGAGGCTATAAAAGAACTCTCAGACAAACTTGATACAGCAAACGCTAAGATTACTGCATTGGAGAACGCATAATGGCTCTAACAAAAATTAAAACAAGTGGAATAGCTGACAACGCAATTACTAATGCGAAGATGGCAGATGATGCTATTGATAGTGCTGATTTCGTTGATGGAAGTATAGACAATGCTCACTTAGCTGGTTCTATTGCAGTTAGCAAAACATTATTAGCTGGTGGTACTGGACTTACTCTTTCTACTAATACTCTTAATGTAGACGCTGCACAAACTCAGATTACCTCAGTAGGTACTCTCACAGGATTAACAACTTCAGGTGTAATAAAAACGACAGGAACAGGTGGAAGGACTGTTATACTTGAATCTACTGATAATGCTCAAGCCTTAAATATCGATTTTTATAGTAATGTAGGTTCAGTCGCTGGTCGGATAAATTATTCTGAAGGGGCAGGTTCATTAAATTTTCAACCTAATCAAGCAGGAGGAGCTACTGCTTTATCCCTTGATTGGAGTAATAATGCTACTTTTGCAGGAAATGTAGTGATAAACGAAGACGGTGAAACTCCGTTACACATTAAAAACACCAATACAGGGGGAGGTCAAAATTGTTACTTAACAATAGAGAATGATGGTGGTGCTGATACTTATTTGAATTTCTTACAAGGTTCATCCAATGGATATATAAAATACACAGATGAAGGTGATATGATATTCCAAACAGCAGGTATGAACGATAGATTAAGTATTGATTCTTCTGGTGCTACATTTACTGGGAATGTCGGAATTGGTCAAGCAACCCCTCAAACTGATAATAGTACAGCAAGGTTTTTACATATTGGAGATTCAGGTGATGGGTCAGCAGGTCTTGTTATAGAAGATAATGAAAGACAATGGGAAATCCAAAATAATGGTAATTTGAATTTTATGAGTGGCACAACTAATATGTTAGCCATTAGAGGAGACAATGGTAATGCTACTTTTGGAGGCAAACTTGCAGTTTACTCACCTGATGGGTGGTTCAATGATGATTATGTGATGCACGTTTACGGACAAAATGGAAGTGGCGATGGAGAAATAGCTTTAGGTGATTTTGGACATGCTAATAACACAAAATCAACTTGGGGAACTCTACTTAAGCAGCATTCTAACGGTTTTAATATTGAATGTAGGAGAGGTGGGGAAGAATTTAAATTTATAAACTCATCTCGTACACCCTTGCATATTTACTCAAGTGGACAAACGGTAATTTCTACAACAGATTCCTCTTTGCAAGTTAGCCCATTAAATGATATTATTTCTTATGGTGGTGGTGGATGGACTTCATATTATAGACACGATACCACAGCATCTTCTTGGTGGATGAATACAACGATTAGAGATTTTAGATTTTACACAAATCAATCAACCCGTTCAGAGGGAGTAAAACTCAGTAATGGCAGTACCTCTTGGTCAAGTATTTCCTCAGATGAAAGACTAAAAGATAACTGGAAAATGTTTGATGATGCTTTAGGTAAGATAAATAGTTTTACAAAGATAGGTACTTATAACAGAATAGACCCTGAAACGAAAGAAGTTTTATATGATGGACTTGAAATAGTTGGACTATCTGCACAAGAAGTTCAGAAAGTATTGCCGACTGCTGTAACAAAACACGAAGATGAAGAATATTGGGGATTGAATTACCAAGATGTTTTTGTATTGATGGTTAAAGCAGTTCAAGAGTTATCAGCAGAAGTTGAAAAATTGAAGGGGAACGCATAATGAATCAAAAATTTGGGAATCTATATGCAAAGTTCTTAGCCATATTTGGTATATGGGTAGCCTTTGCATTCATATTTGAGATAGGATACTAATGTTATGGTTTTATATACATTGTGCGATTGCGATTGTGATTCTGATTGCGGATGCAAAAGGAACTCTTGAGCCTACTGTGAAGAAGATAGAAGAAAAGTTTGGGATACCAGTTTATTATGCTCCAAGTGATTCTATAGATATGGAGATAAGTAATCCTTATCCAATACAAGACAGTGTCCAGCAAGACACATTCAACAATCAAAGACGGAATGATTAAGGTCGTGCCTGATTGGAGAGAAATGGGATTCACTTTAAGGTGGGTAACTACCTGTATGTTTATTGGGTTTATGCTATCATTAGTAGTTATTTCTTGTGCTGATGAATGGTATATCGGCGAAAGTAGGGAAGAGTTGGCAAGGGAGATGTTTCGTGTGGATAGTTTGCTAATGCAAATCCAATATTCCCTTGACAGCACCTCGATTGATTTTGAAAAGTTTTATATAGATGCTCAAAGAATTAACAATGGTCATAATTAATGGAAAAGGGAATTAGTGCCGACAGTCAAATTCACATATCGGTTGCCTTGCTTGTTAAAGCCACAATGCTGGTCGCCGTTATCACTGGAAGTTGGTATCAAGCTCAGATGAAATTTGCAGAAATAGACAGGAAATTAGAAGACTTGACAGATAAGATAACAGTCTTGACAGCGTCTGTCGAGGGGATGGAGCAAGAGCATATACAAGAATTAGAACAGACCATTACTGAGCAGAAGGGTCTGCTACAGAGGATGGGATTTAAAAAACCATAAATACGGGAGTATGAAATGACAAATCAAGAACGATTGGAACAGTTAAGAGAGCAACAGAAACAAGCAGAGGTGAACTATCACCAAGTTACAGGTGCTATTGCTGTAGTTGAACAACAAATCGCTGAAGAAAATGAAGCAGAAAATTCTAAGGAGAAAAAGAAAAAATAAATGTACGAAGTCTGGGCAGAGTATGGAGCAATCGGTGTTATCGTCTTTTTATTTGTGGGGCAAATTTTGTTTCTACAGAAGACTCTTATGGCTCGGTTGCTTGACCTCGAAAACGAAGAAAAAACAACGAGGGAAATTGTAGTAAAATTGATTGATAGAACCAATCGCTCGGATGAGAAACGGGAGGAGTTTTGGCGAGAGCTATCAGACGACTTAGCTTATTTAAAAGGTCGTACAAATGGCAAGAACTAAAACCAATATCAGAAAAAAAAGTTATGGAAAAAAGACGAGTCAAGGTTCAGGACGTGGAACGAAAAGGAAATACAAAAAATACAAAGGACAGGGAGGACGTAAACGATGAACAGAGCCGAAGTTGACACTCATAGACAAGAAGTCTCTGAAAGACTTGCAAGACTAGAAGAAAAGCACGATGCTCACGTTGATATGACTCGTGAAATAAAATTAATGCTACAACTTCAAAATGGAAGAGTGGCTGAACTTGAAAAGAAGCAATCTTGGTTTTTAGGAGGACTAGGTATGATTACTTTTGTCTTTGGTTCTCTAATAGCTTGGATTAAAGGAGGAAATAGTGGCTGATTGGTTAGCTCAGAATTGGGAGTGGGTGTTGTTAGGTTTTATGGTATGCGAAAAACTTGTAAAACTTAGCCCAACCGATAAAGACGATATTCTTTTAGATGTCGTATGGAATGGACTTAAAAAACTAGCTAAGAAAGGTTAGAAAAATGGCAAGTGTGAAAGGAATGCTCGGAAAATGGGTAAAGAACCGAGTAAAAAAAGTTGGTATCAAAGGTGTTATCTTACGAGCAGGAGACGAAGTCGTAAAAGCAACGAAGACCAAACAAGACGACAAGGCTTGGGCAGAAATGAAAGAGTGGATAAACGCAAATTGGAAGTAAAATTCTCTGAGATAATGGAGAAAGTCTTAAAGCACGAGGGAGGGTATGTAAATGACCCTGACGACCCCGGCGGAGAGACAAAATATGGCATAGCTAAACGCAGTCATCCTGAGGTAGATATAAAAAATCTTACTATAGATGGAGCTTTAGATATTTACAAAAGACTATATTGGACTCCATCAAAAGCTGATAAGCTTGTTCCTGAATTACGTTTGTGTTATTTTGACGGTGTAGTAAATATGGGTCAAGGCAGAATGGTTAGGGTGTTGCAAAAAGCGTGTAATAATAAAAATGGAAGGGGTAAAAAGATAGCTGTAGATGGACGGATTGGACGAATGACGCTAAAAGCATCGGAAAACCTAGAACACGAACGTCTTAAAGCGTTTAGACTGCTCTATTATGCTGATTTGATAAGAAAGAATCCTGTACTTGAGAAGTATTACTTCGGATGGTTCAGGCGTGTGATGTTTTGATTGTAAAACGTGCTGTTATTATTCCAGACCAACACTTTCCACTCCACGACCAAAGTGCAGTTAATGTCGCTTTACAAGGATTGGAACTTATTAAACCTGACATCTTCATCAATTTGGGAGATGTCGGTGAATGGGACTCAGTCTCTGCCTGGAAATACAAAAAAGTTAAGCAACCTCCACTCGAATTTCAATTGCCTCTTATTGATGAGGAGATTGAAAGAGTTAATGAGGGGATTGACCAATTCGACAGAGTGCTGGATAAAATCAAATGCAAAGAGAGATACATTCTTGCAGGGAATCACGACGAATGGTTGACTTACGGTTTTTGCTTGAAGTATCCCTATATGAAAGACTATACTTTCAGGAAAGCGTGTCGGTGGGACGAGCGTGGGTATAAATACTATGAATACAACCAACCTCTTAAAATCGGTAAAGTCAACTTTATTCACGGAGCGTACGCAACCACTTACCACGCTAAAAAGCATCTTGAGGCTTATGGCTCTAATATCATTTACGGTCATACTCACGACATTCAGCGTCATACACTTACTAAGCTCGATAGTGGTACTATTGGTGCGTGGAGTATGGGATGCCTTAAGGATATGAGTCCAGCTAAGAATAAATGGTTAAGAGGACGATTGCATAATTGGAATCACGCTTTTGGTATTGTTGATTTTTACAAGGGTGGAAATTTTAAAGTTGAGGTCGTTGAAATAGTGAAAGGAGCTACGTCATTATGGGGTCAGAAATTAGAGGGTTGACTATTTGGCAAGAACCTATAGACGAAATTGGATTGGACGAGGGCATTCAACGATTGAAAGACCTAAGAAAAAGACTACCTTTAGACACTTTATTTAACCCGACACAAGAGTCAATAGATATAACTATAGAAATTTTAAATTTAATTAATCACTTAAACGTTCCAGTGAGAATGACTGAGGAAGGACAAGCATAAATGACGAACTCATATTGCACAAGAGAAGACCTGACTTTCGTTAAAGCAGATATTGGAAACTATGACGGGAAAGCTCTAATTCAAAGCTGGGTGGCTCATAGTGGAGATTTATGGAAATCTGCTAACGTTGGTCAATATGTAGAAATGGTTTATCGAGACGGACTAGAATTAGGGTCTGCTCAATCAAGTCAGGGCGCAGTAGATAGCGATGGGGAGTGGTATTACGACACCGACGCTGATATTTTATGGCTCTACACAACCACTTCACCAGCTAATGTAAATAATATTGAAATCGGGCGAGACATATCCACTTATCAAAATGAGGCGATAAAACGGGCTAGCGATTATTTGAGAGCTTATATAAATAAACCAATTATGCCTAGAACGGGAACGGGACAAGCTGATGCAACGGGCGATACATACGAGGAAATTATAAATCGTAGTACCTCAATACTTGCAGTTAGCTATTTAATTCGTGGAGTTGACACTGAGTTAGCAGACTATTATGAGCAACGAGTAGTGAATACGGAGACAGGTCAGGGGTATGCAGATAGAATCAAGCGTGGTGAAATTAAGCTATGGAATGAAGCTCAAGAACGTATGGGAGAGGGGGTTGTTTCGGTTATTACAAACGACTCAAATACAACTGGTGCAATCGTGGACACTCGTGGCTATGCGACTTGTAGTTACGATAATATTAAGGTCTCAATAGCAACTGGGGGGACTTTTGTAGCTGGAACTTCAAGTCCCGTAAAAGTTGATTCTTACGTTTCAAATAGCGAAGGCTTGCAAATGCAAAAGCATACAACCAACGCAACAATGGATGGTTCTTACATCGCAATCGGACACGGTTTAAGCGTACGTTTTTCGCCAGGAATTTACGTTGCTGGAGACTCTTGGAGTATTGAAGCCATAGGTGATTTTGTAACCTCAGGAAGTGTCAAAAATGCACAAGCCGTACGCAATTAACAGAATAACTGCCAATGTGTCTAATTTCGTGCCTACGGGACTATCGTGGTCTGAGGGTATAACGATATTAAAAAGCGATAATCTCGATTTTACTCTCGACAAAACCTGTCAAGATTGCTTGACAATTATGTATAATAAAAACAGCAAAAATAGGGTATTTTTTTAATGGCAATCAACTACCATAATGCGTTCAAAGAAGTGATAAATACACTTGCCGAAATCATAAAAAATGAAACGAAATTACCAGTTCATTTTGATTCAAATTACAAAAATCGGGGTACGCAATATTTCAATATTAAACCAGTTCAGAACTCCGTTGTGTCCCGTTTTTCAGGCGGAACAACACGGGAATATGAAGTTGAAATTCGCTATTATTTACGCAAAGGGAATTACGGAAAATTAACACATTTAGATTTCTTAACTGATACTGCCGAACGAATCCAGCGTTTGTTTAATGATAAATCAAACGCAACTTCAGTAAATGATTTATTTCAAGGCATTCTATCGCAGTTCAGTCAATTACAAAGTTCATTCGAAAGTTCAGTCGCATATTCTTTTCACGATGGACGCATTGAAACTTTAACGTATCAACCTGACAGAGATGAATCGGAAGAAAATACGGAATTACATATCGTAGAATTTGAGTTCCTCGCTGTCGTAACGGAGGTATTCTTATAATGAAGATACAAGCCACAGATAAATTTTCAGAGCTTGGTTCAGACAATAACTGGGCAGGTTTTGGAAAAGAGACATATTTGCAAATCGAAGCAGGAGGGACTGTCGATGTGGACAGCGTTGACGAATCTCTTGTTGAGGGTGGATATGTAAAAGAAGCAACAACCAAAAAAAAGTCAAATACTAAGGAGAAATAATGGCAATTAACAGTAGCGTTTACTCCTCAAAGCAATTTGAATTATTTATTGCACCTCAAACAACAATGGGTACAGCAAACACTACCAATTCGGAATTTGTAAAGCTCGACCTTGTGAATGTCAACGATGTTGATTTCGGAGGTGGTCTAATTCAAGAACGAAATTTGAGAAGTGGACAGCAAATAAAAAAATCAACTGACCATTATGTAAGTCAAAAAGGTGCAACAGCAACACTCGAATTTGAGTGGGTTGTTTCTCACAAAGAAGGCTTAATACAGTTGATGAAAATGATTAGTGAGGATACATCGTCAGCTTTTGAAGTAGCTGGGACATTCTCACCAGCAGTTTACAATCACTCAGCAGATACAGGACAGAAGGCGACTGTAATCGTATCTAACCCAAATACAGCAGACGATAGAGTGTTACACTCTGCCGTACTCGTTGCCCTAGATTTATCTATGGATAGTGGGTCTGAGGGTGGACGATTGGTAGCATCGGGAACATTTATGTCAGGTTACAAACCTACAGTCGGTTCTGATAGCGTCGTTCCATCAGGGACAGAAACGCCTTATGTAAAAACAATCTTCGACTGCACGACAAAAAGACTTGGGGCTGACAACGCCAGTAATGATGTTGTAGCTAAGTCATTTAATCTGTCTTTTGTTTATCCAGCAACTCGTGTTGGGTTTCAGGGTGGTTCAGCAGAGGCAGAGCAGTACGCAAGAAGTGGGGAATATGCTTTATCAGGTTCAATTAGCGTAAAATATGATGCTAATTCTGACGGAGAGCTTTCTTCATTCTTATCAGGGGCTACAAGAGCGATTCTGATAGGAGACGGTGGGACAGCGTTCGACTTTAGTGTTCCAACTGCTGTTTACACGGGGTTTACCCTAGACTTGGGTGATTCAGAAGAGGGAACTTTCGTTGAAGTTCCGTTTGAGGCTACAGCAGATGCTGGAGCTAATTTGTTCTCAATAACAGTAGCATAACCCAAAGGGAGGGAATATGAAAATTGAAGTCAAAGACGTAGGTGAATTTGAGGTAAAAGATATTAGTTATTCACAAGCAAGACAGTTGCATCGAATGAATGCAAAGGTATTTTGGCAGGGAGCAGTTGACGATAAGGCAGATGTAAACCCTGATGAATATTATGACTTGCTTGAGAAAACTCGTGAAATGAGTGGACTTAAAGATAAAGACCTGAAAAAATATACAATGGTTCAAGTGGATGTAATTCTACAGCAGGTCTTAATGGAGTACACTGGTCTAAACCCAAAAGATTAACGGGGTTGGCGTTTTGTGTGTGGTGGAGTTTTTACTCTGACGCACATTTTGTAAGTCCGTATTCCCTCCCGTATAACGAAGTCAGCCCCGTTGATTATAAAAGGAGAGAATACGGCACAGTTGAAGATATTTGGAGTGAAATTGGACGGATTAAAGAAGTTAATAACAGGGTCTCTAGGACAATCGGACAGGATATGTTCCATCTTGTTCCATTGTTTACAGACCCAAAATACATTCTTGAGGATTGGATGCTTGAGGTAATTAACGAATATAATATTGTTCAAAGTTTTAACGTTTCTTTAGGAAATCTTGATGACGTTCCTAATGACCGTTTAAATTGTTTTTCAGTAATCAATAGAGAGTATAACGCAATTAAGGAGATAGAGGCTAAGAAAAATGGCAAGTAACTCAATGATAATCCACGTTGGAGTAAAAGGTGCAAAAGGGGCGGTCAGACAGCTAGGTAAGGTTAGTGGTAAAATAGCTAGTGCTGGGAAGTCGGCTGTTTCTGCTGGATTGAGCTTTGCTAAAATGGGTGGTCTATTGGTAACTGCTGTAGGTGGGGTAGCATTGAGAGAGGCTTCTAAGTTTGCTGACAACCTAAGAGAGATAGGAACATTAGGTTCTGCTGTTTCTGAGGATATGCAACGACTTAGTAAGGAGCTAAGACTTACTGCTGGAGAATTTGGACAACCCATAGGAGCAGTAGCGAAAGCTCAGTACGATATTATTTCTGCTGGAATGAGTGATATAGCCACATCTTCTGCTGTATTGCGTGAATCTTCTAAACTTGCAGTCGCAGGTGTAACTGACGTTGGTACGACTGCTGACGTTATTACTTCGGCTATGAATGCTTATGCTATGGAAGTTGATGACGTAGAAAGTGTTTCTGCTAATTTATTCCAAACGGTCAAGTCAGGTAAAACCACAATGACTGAGCTTGGTGCATCGCTAGGTCAAGTCATTCCGTTCGCATCTTCTGCCAAAATGCCTCTTGAACAAGTTGGTGTTGCGATGGCATCAATTACTGCAAAGGGTGTTTCAACTGCTGAAGCATCTACTGCCTTAAAAGGAGCTATCGTTGGTTTAACAAACGCAACTCCTGGCTCTTTAAAAGCGATGGAAGAGCTTGGGATTGAAATTGCTAAAACTTCAGATGGGGGATTAGATTTTACCCAAACGCTAGAAAGCATAGCAAAAGCACAAGAACGCAATCCTGACGCTATAAACAAGATAATGCCTAATATACGGGGTCAGTTAGCACTAAAGGCAATTACGTCCGATATGGAGGGATTTAGAGGGGTTGTGCAGGACTTTGCGAATAAAGACGCTACCCTAGTCCAAGACGCAGTTGACCAAATGAATATGAGCTTTGGTCAGCAGTCTCGTATGCTTAAAGAAAATTTGCGTTCAGGAATGATTGCACTAGGAACTGAAATTGGAACTTCGCTTTTGCCACAAATGTCAAGCTTAAATCAAGCACTACAAAACATAGGTAAAATAGGCTGGGGTGAGGTCGCAAGTCGGGTTATGGATAATATGAAAGCAATTCTCATAGCTTTAAGAGATACTATGTGGGTTATGCTAGGTAGGGCTTTTGCAGTCTTACCTCAAAGACTTTTTGATGCTCTTAAATTTGCTGGAGAGCTTGTTAAATCTGCTGGTTTATTTTTATGGGAGCCATTAGTTAAGTATTTAAAAATTGCTTGGTTAAATATTAAGCAGGTTTTTATTGATGGAATAAATAGCGTGATTAATATGACCAATCGTATGATAGGGGCATTAAACGCAGTGCCGGGAATCTCTTTGAGTATGATTGAAAATATTGGTGGGAACTATCAGGCTCAAATTGATGCGATAATGAGTCAGACTACAAGAATGGAAGAGTTATTTAGTGCAGGTGCGTCTAGCTCTGAAGAAACGTCAGCAAAAATTCAAGAAATATGGGCTGGATTAAAGGGAGAAATTTTTAAACTAAATGAAGAGCAGATTGCAAGTGATAATGCAGTTGCTGAAAATAGAACAGCTAATGAAAACGCTAGACTTTCAGGAATGGATGTTTTAAAAGGCAAGATAAATGAGGTAAAAGATGCAGAGGTTCAATCTTATCAAACCACGTTATCTGGGCTGAGAAATCAGATAAAGGCGTTTCTTGCTCAAGCTATTGCAAAAGTAATAGCGGCGGAAGCCTCAAAAGGACTGTTCGGAATAGCTACAGCGACAGCAGGGGCGATAGCATTTACCAGCTTATTTGACAAGATGATACCTAAGTTTGCAAAGGGTGGAGAATTTATTACAGACAGACCTCAACTGTTTATGGCTGGAGACAATCCCGGCTCAAGAGAAAGAATTACGGTAGAACCATTGTCCAGTATGTCGGGTGGTAATACTGGAAGAAACGTTACTGTAAACATATCTGCTCCACTCGTAGATGAGACGGTTCGTGATTCAATATTGCCGAGCATTCAAAAAGCAGTAGCTATGGAGTTAGCATAATTGCATTGGGATTTAATCGGAGCGTTTGCTCGTTCGCAACAAGATTACCCTAAAGGAATTGGGGTTAAACACTCATTGTTTGTTAAACGGAACGTTCTTGGAGAAAAAGAGTTGACAGATTGCAGTAGAATGGAATTAAATAAATTGGTCGTAGAACTCAGGAATGAGTATTTCTTAATAAAACGAAAACAAGAGAGACTGAAAAATGCTAACGTTTCCAAGTAATTATTCGTCAGCTTTATCTAGCTCTTTTAAGGAAAATTGGGTTTTCAGACTGTATGATAAAGATGGGGGGTACATCGGATTATCTTTTGCTGATGTTACAATGGACGACACTAAAAGCTATGTGGGTGCTGTCGTTTCTACCCCTACAATTCGAGAAAGCATTAATTTCGCATCGGGGTCTGCATCTACTAGCAACCTATCTATTGAATGCTCTGATTACAGTATTAGTTCTACCAAATTTAGCGAGACTCTTTTTACGGGAAATTATGTAAATCAGGAAGTAAAAGTTTATAGCACACTCAACTCAAATACTGCGATGGCTGATACTGTTCAAATATTTACAGGAAGACTTACAAGCGTTTCTTTAACAGAAACAGAAAACGTTAAACTCAGCATCGTGGTTAAACGCCCTTGGGATGACATAGAAATACCAAACGACTTGAGTGATACGGGAGTTTATGTTCCTGTGGCGTATGGAACTTGGGGGACTACATTAAAGAACCCAAATGCAACGGACAGGTATCCGATACCATTTTTAAAATCAACGGGTGGAGACTCAACCTCAGGGATTTTGTATTACACCGTGCCTCATTCTACATCAAACGCACACGATACTGCTCATTACGATAAGAATATTAAACAGTTTGTTAAAGTAACGGGCTATCAGGCGAATACAGAATCAAGCGAGAGTGTAAATAATAGATTAATCCGAGATACGTTTGAGAGAAAATACTATTTTAGACCAACTAGCTTTACAAATGCGACGGGAACTTTTTTGGACAGTAATGGAAATTCTACTTCTAAAGCGTGGACAAATCTTGACAACGCTATAGGATATGAGGAGGGAAGCTCAACGGGGAGTTCAACGTACGCTCAAACCCCTACTCTTTATGAAAATGATGGGGAGCAAGAGTCTGTGATTTCATTCAGTCTTCCAAATATCTCAGGAAAAATCAATGATGCGACTTGCTATATAAAAGGTCAGGTCAGGTCAACGGAACTGCCAGGACACGGAAATATAAAAGTTCAATACTCTTTTGACGACTCAACGTACTACAATTTTCCTGATTTCAATTTAGACCAAACAGATTGGTCAAATCAGTACACGGATTTTACGCATAACTCCTCAGGTAGCTCTAATGACCCAATGTACGGAGGTACAAGTTTTGATTCTTTTGATTTAAAGGCGTGGGCTGATTCAAATAATAATGGTCGTATGCCTGAAACTATGTATATAAAATTCTATATTAGGTCAGACCCTCAGGGTTCACCTGAAGATATGGAAGTGCATTTTAAATTGTATGATATATATTTTTATTCTATTGTGCAAAATGATTTTTCAGATGAACCAGTAGCATCAAAACAGGAAATTGAGGCTCAGAATATACTCTATCACGGAACTCCAACAAGTGTAAATGCGTCAGGATGGGCTACGGGAACTGTCCAGCTTTCAACAATTTCAAAAATCCATAGAGAATTATTATATACAAAACTTGGGATAACAGACACTGCATACGTTAACAACGACTCAACTTTTGGTAACGGAATAAAAAGTAATGCAGTCGGTAGGTTTTTTACAAAACCAAATGACCCAAAACCAATAAAAAAATATTTAGACGAACTGGCTTATGAGGGTGGGTTTGTGTTTCGATTCGATTCTCAGAATCGTCCTGTCTATCACTACATTGAGGACAGTCCAAGTGCAGACGTATCATTAACCCATAGCGACGTTATAGAGCTAAAGGTGGAACATACATCGCTTAAAGAGTTAATAACGCAGTGGGGTGTCCAATATGAAAAGAATCCTGCTGGTAGCGACTACAAGCAGAAAGCAACCCATACCTCGTCAGTTCGTACTAATTTTTTTCCATCGGGAAGTAAGGAAAATATTAAAGATGCAAAGCTAAATTGGGCTACATCAGGAGTCGCTAAAACAAACGGAAACAGGAATGATTCTTTTTTAAATTATTACAATGATATGTTAGGAAGTGTAAAACAAGTAGTCGGTTTTAAATTAGTGAACCCAACAAAATCAAATATTGAGGTGGGGGATGTAATTAGCTTTTCCTCTATGAAAATAAATCCACTATCAGGCGATTGGTCAACGATAAAATTTATAACAACTGACACTACACGAAGTTTGGGTGGTCAGATTTCAGTACAAGCAAGGGAAATTTAATGGCATATTTCAATTCATCTTTATATAATTCAGGAACAAATTTAACGTTTGAAGTCAACCCTGATTTCGGAAAAACGACAGGCAAAGAATACGCAAATATTGTGAATGAATCTTTAGGGGGCGTGGAATACACTTTTCAGCCACATACGGGAAAAAAGATATGGTCTTGGACGTGGTCAAACCTGTCCTCAACTTTTAAAACACAACTAGAAAACTTTAGAAACGCTGTTAGTGGAGACTATAAATCTTTTACCTACAACGACGGTTCAACAAGCTATACGGTTAGAATGAGTCCTGAATCGTTACAATTTCAAGAGTCAAATTATCAGCGTTATCAGACAAATATTAAATTAAGGGAGGTATCTCCATCGTGATAGATAAAATCGGAATGTCGGGCGAACTAGAGGTTTCAGTTCGTAAAGGCAAAAAGAAAAAAGTCAAAAACACAATTAGCTCTGAGCTAAAAAATGTGATGGCTAGTTCACTACAAACAGCACAAACTTTTGGAGCAGGTAGCAGTCAATTCGGTACAGATAATTTTGCATCTCCTACTGCTGGTGAAAACGGAATTATTGTTGAGCAGTCTTCAACATATTATGAAACAAAAATGACCTCAGTTACTGCGAACACGGGTGCAAATAAAGTAACTTTTGTAAGTAGCACGAGAGCAGATGGTTCAAGCTACACATTTACAAGTGCAAAAGTTGGACACGGATACGGTTCAAACGACTTTGATTATTTATATGCAAGTACAACCTTTAGTCAGGCAGTTGCTGATGGTCAGCAGTTAGATTTGACTTGGGTTATTACATTAAGTTGAGGATAAAATGGAAATTATAATACCAAAATTCAATATAGACATAAGTGGGAAAGTACACTTACTTATATACGATAAAAAAGGTCGCATTAAACGGTCTCAGCATTTTAACAACGCTATTCACGACAACCTTAAAGATGCTTTTGTAAATCATATCGCAGGGTCTTCTGCATCAAGTCATCATATTAACACAAGCTCAAATTGGTTTGGAGATACACATTCTGAGCAGGATGGAAAAGATGGGATTTTTATTTGGCAATCAGATTCAAACAGTCAGGTGAAATCTTACGAGGCGCTTGTTTCTTCTGGCGAGGGTTTTGATTTAAAACTTGACGAAAGCACCTCAACGACTTACGGTGGCTCAAACTCTTGTATATGGCAGGCAGAGGGGACTTGGACAGGTCAAGAGGGTTTAGGTTCAACTACCTCAGGCAGTTTTAACAAAATGCAGATTGGAAAAGATTTCGATTTAAGCAATTCTGACGTTCCTTCCTTTGGGACTACTTTTGCGACTGCTGAATCCTCAGGAGACTTTACTGCTTTCACGTTAGACGATAATGACGTTTGTAGGGTAACTTGGACTATTACGATTAGTTAATGGCTTCCGTAGCTATTACGTCTCCTACTTCATCAAGTAGTTGGCAAGCCAATTCAACTCAAAATATTACTTGGACAGCCTCAGTAATTGGGGAAGACGAGGTTATACTTAACTTTGCTCTTTATTTGTACGATGGGAACAGTAATGTTTTAACTATTCAAACTGGGATAAGTGATTCATCGAGGTCTTACTCTTGGACAATTCCATCGAGTCAAAGTCCTGACACTGATTATAGGATAAAAATTGTAATGAACTATCAGTTTCTTGAATAATGCCTAGTTTAACCGATTATTCAGATTATTTTACTATCACGGGGCTTCCTGAGACTAAGTCTTTTAGTCATTCCGACAGTATAACCCTTTCAGATTCTTTTAGTAAATCAGTATCTACGTGGCGAAAAACGTTTACGCTATCCTTAGATGCTATCACTACTTCAGACTCGCTTTCAAGAGATGTCAGTGATTGGAAGTTCGTTAGGAGTGTTTCAGATTCTTTTGGACTCTCTGATACGCTGTCAAGGTCTGTCGAAACTTGGCGTTATATAGAGTCTCATTCAGATTCTACCTCCATATCAGATAGTTTTAGCAAGTCGGTCTATACCTATAGAACGACAGTTTCTTTATCCGAGACCATAACTAATAGCGACAGTCTCACAAAAGCTGTAGATACTTGGAGACATATTTTATCTTACAATATGAGTTTAAGTGTATCTGATTCTCTAACTAGAGCGACAGAAATATGGAGAGAAGTACACACTCCATCAGATTCAATCTCTTTTTCAGAAACATTTTCAACCAACGTTGAGCGATGGAAATATTATTTAACTCCAAGCGATACTGTAGAATCTTCAGATGCTTTTACTAAAACAGTTGACGATTGGAAGTTAATAAAAACCAATTCTGAAACCATTACAGTTGGAGATAACTTTTCAATTTCGATTGGAATATCCGATGACATTTATTTTTATGATAACGTCGGACTAAAAGATTCTACAATATTACGGGGTACTATTGCAGGTGGGAATTTTACGAGCGATACTTCAGCAGTCTTAAACCCGTCTGCTTTAATAGATGGGAACGCAAGTTTAAGTGCTACATTCAAAAATACAGCATCAAATAAATCCTGCACTGTTTTTGATTTAGGCTCACAAAAGACAATAAGTTTTATTGCAGTGCATCTTAACGTTTCGCTTAATGGAAATTTAGAATTTTATGGCAGTAACTCGCAGGGTTCAGGTTGGACAAGTATTGGTTCGGGGTTTAGCTCAACTCTTGGATGGACATTAATTCGGTTTGATGCCAACTATAGATATTATGCAGTCCAGTGTGAGAGTCTTAGTTCTGATTCTAAAATTGGCGAGGTTCTAATTGGGGATGAGTTTATTCCTGAGATTAGATATGATATGGGTTCTAGCTATGATTCCGTTTTTGATAACAAGCAATCTGAGAGTCTAAACGGTGCTGAATACATATATAAAACAAAAGACGAGACAAAGCGAATAGTAAGAAACTACTCGAATATCTCGTCTTCTTTGAAAGCAGAGTTTGAAACGTTGTCTAGGAATTCAAATACTTACAAAATGATTTATACGTTTGATAATGTTTACAATTATGGATTGGTTGAACCGATGAAATTTCAAGAGGTTTCCCACAATCGCTACCAAACCAAAGTAACTATTCAGACTTAGTAAGTTTCATTATGTCTCTAATCCTTACTTTTAACGTTTTAGCTAATGTCCTTTTTTGCTCTCTTGTCATTTTTCTGCGACCTGCAACCTGATGTGAAAACATCGTTTCAGAAACACCGATTTTTTTAGCAATAAATCTTTGTTTCAATCCCGTGCTTTCAATTACATCTTTTAAATTCTTACCAACGTACCTATCCTCAAAACTAAATGGAAATGGCATTTTTAAATCTCCTCTAAATTACACTGTATCATTAAGTCGGTCAGGAACACACTCTCTAAGCTCGTATTTATGTCTAAATCCCACGTTCTCTCTTTATACAACCTCATATACTGCTTATTAGTATCACATCGTCCTGCTGACGTATCAAAAAATCTCATATCAAAAACAACCTTTGAAGAGTCTCCTTTATATAAGTCGTCTCCAATAGAAATTTTCCATTTTTTATTCGGTATCTCAAAAAACCCGTGTGGAACTTTTGGATAGTTCCAAGTCTTTAAAGAATTTTCTTCATTTTTGTAAACATAAATAAAGCAATCTCCGTGTCTTGTTTTGCATTTATTTCGTTCATACAAAACTCCTTTTCCCTCAATCCTGTCTATCTGCTTTAAGACCTTTTTGTCAATCTCATAAACCTCTCCGTAGATGGTCTCGTTCTCATCTTCTGTATTTTTAACAGCAGGAAACCATCCAAGTTGATACATTGAAAATCCTGAAATTTTATCAACGCCATAATATTCGCACCCGTTTAAATGCTGGTGTAACACTCCTCCACGTTTTAACGTTCCATAAACAAATAATTTCATTTAATTCCCTATATATCTTTCAAGGTCTCCAAAAGCAAGATGCACGGTTTCAGCAGTAACCCGTTTTACGTTTCCATTTTTGGCGTTATCAGACCACATATCAACCATTCTTGAGAATCGTCTCTCAATCAGGTTTAGTGCATCAACATTAATTTGGATTTTTTTCCTATTAAACGCCTGTTTTACTTTGGTTTTCTGTATCACAATTTACTCCTAGTCAATTATTTCTTACAATAGCAAAGTGTCCGTCAGGTCAATAAGGACACCCAACGGACACTAACACACTCTAACAAACAAGAGTCTTTTTTAAAGTCATACTCAGGACTCGCTCTCCATCAGAAATCATATACCCTGCAACACTTCTTAGCTTTTTTCAAACTTCCACAAAGACAATTATCGTTGCGACCAATCTTATTCACGGTGCGTGGTTTTAAAGCTCTATCGTGAATCGTCAATCCGTTCAGGTGGTCTATCTCGTGTTGAACGGCAATCGCAGTAAAGTATTTTTTCTTATCAGGTCTGTCTTTGCATCCAAATTCCATCAGACCTAAATCGGTTTCAACTTTTATATACCCGTATCTGACAATACTTTTTTCGACATCAGGAAAACTCATACATCCCTCTTTAAAAGGTTTCAGTGGATTGCTCTTCTCAACTATCTTGGGATTAATCAGGATAATAGGAGTCTTGGAATCGTCCGTATCAACCACTGCGACACTTCTGTCATAACCGATTTGATTACTTGCAAGACCTACGCAAATAGGTTTATTTGCCTTAATTTTGTCAATCAGGATTTTTGCAATCTTGTTTCCTTGTCTGACAGAAACAGGCTCACAGACCTTATGCAAAAGGTTATGGTCTTCTCTAATTATCTTGGTCATCAGATTTCTCCTTTAAATACACTCCCAACTTAGGGTGATGAGCTAATTTTTGAGACTTTAAATATGTTTCAAATATCCTTCCTCTCAAAAACTCTTCCCTATCCCGACCTTTTCTAGTTTTCATCAAAACCCAAACATAAACTTTATACAACCTAAAGGCTTTTGCTAATTCAGATTTGGTAACTTTGGTCTGATGGAGCAAGTTGTTAAACTTGCCCCTACAAAGACCACACTTCTTATCCATCAAATAGCAATCTATCCATCCCTCTATACCAAGAAGATTCTCGTTAACCTCGTCAAACTTAGACTCCAACCATCCATCAGGGTTATGAAGTAGGAATCGCATTTCAACTCGTTTCATTATTTGATTCTCCTTATCGTTGAACCATCAGATGCTTTCACATTCTTAAACAATTTTTCCTGACGGTCTTTATTGGTGAAAACTGGCACAAACCGTTTAACCGTGTTTTGGTAAACAGTTTTTTTCTGAGGACTTCTATACAAGAATCTATCAAGTCCTGAAAAATTACAAGCAACTTTAGTCGCTCTAATCTTAAAGGTTTTAGTATTGATTCTATATAGGTGATTATCCTTAGTAACCATACGTTCAATATCCTCAGATGGAAACGAGTCTTTAATAATATTCCAAGTCGAACCATAAACCAATAGCTCTAGTTTCTTGTTATATGCTACCTCTAAAGGATTATTTCCTTTAAGTAGGTACACATACTCAGGTCGTTCAATATCTGTCCATACAATAGTCGCTCTTCCACGAATTTTCGTAAAGCGATTATTGACAAACTCATCAACTGTATCTGAGTCATCTGCCATTCTGAAAATAACTTCTGAGTCAACTTCAGCAAATCGCTCTAGGTTGTAATGTTCAAATAGCTCATCGTCATTTGAGACCCATCCATTATGAGTACCAATGGTCTTCCCTGCTCTGATAGGATGGTTGTTGCGATTGATTTCAGGTTCTCCCTGAGTTGCATAACGAGTATGACCCATAAGAACCGTAGTATGTTTGTCAATCGAACTTATGCTTTTTAGATACTCACCGAACCCATATACGAAGTTAGTTGCATCTAGGTCTCGCTTAACTATCTCGTGCTTTCCTGATGAATCTATCTTTGCATAACCCGTTGCGTGAGTTCCACGAACTCTCGCATTCGTTAGAGCAGATTCAAAACCTGCTCTGACACCTAGCAGGTCAGAGGTTGACCTGCTTTTATCTTTTAAAATTACTCCTGCTAATCCACACATAATATTTCTCCTTATCGTGCTAGTGTTACAAAATGATTTGTAACGTTGTTTGTTTTATAAAGATGGTAACGTCTCTTCATCTCTTCATCACAGGTCTGTAAGTAAACGTCGTTGTCTGCTTTTGTAAGACCTAAGTCGCAACGTAGTCTTCTAAGTGCTGACGCAACTGAAGTTCTTGTCATAGCATCTGTGTATGAGATTGACTTTTTAAGTTCAGCAGTCTCGATGAAAGCTTGAGTGAAAACAATCCAATTACTCAACTTATCATAGTTAGTTGAACCCTGATGGTAACGAAATTCTACTGAACCTCTACCAAAAAGATTTATAAAATTCAATCCACAATATCTGTCTCCACTGCCTCTAGGATTGCGTTGAAAACTACCTAAATGACCTTCTTTGTGGATTTTTTTGAGAGTCTTAATCCTGTCAGTATAGGCACAAACGGAGTTTGTTCTGTAATTAAGCATAAACTCACGAACGGGACTGCACCAAATACCTTGTCTTGATGGTGGTAAAAGTTTGAACAAGCAGTGTTCATACTTTGCGATTAAAGATACGAGATTGTTCATATTATTAGCGAAAGTGCTACGATTTGAATTTCTCCAACTTGTTAAATCGTGATGAACGTGGACTCCCATACTTTTATTAACCTTAGTGGTGCAAACGTCTTTATTATTAATAGCATCTAAAACCACTTTAAGTTCTTTCAACCCATTAGTACCATATAAGATAGGACTAACAATTTCCATCGTATGGTTAGTACCGTTTGAACAATGAATAGAACTGTCAGTTGTAACTTTCCAATAATTTCTAGTTGTATGACCATACATCTCTACTTCACAACCTGAATTAATATTGTTTTCTGAAAAAGCAAGTTTGATAAGTCCTGCAATCTCGGCTCTACTTGCAGTTGAGCTACATTCGATTTCAATTCCAAAACCCCTATTTTGATTAAATGAACGAAACATAACATTTTTCTCCTTATTTTTTGTTTTGTTTGTTTGAGTGTCATAATTCATACATAATATTAAGGGTTAGGGCGTTCCCGTGCAAGAACTTTCGTCAACTTTTTTTGACAAAATATTATACATAAATTATCCTAAAAAAGTTAATAAGCCCTCGTCAAGAAAATCGAGAAAATGACTTTTCAATACCGTTAACCGTTGGCTTAAAAAACGAACGCCTTGAGCGTGCCAGACACCTTAAACGGTATTTTAGCGATTGGGTGTTGTAGAAAAAACTTGACATTTATTTTTATCTTTTTTTAAGTTCTGGAAAGATTTTAACGGTAAAAATGAAGAAACTAAACGACAGACTTGAAATGTTTTTTGGGACTTTTTGGTTCTACTTGAAACCAAATTTCATACCACTTTGTATGGTTTTGGTTGTTTTGTTTTTACTAAAAATCGTTGTCAAGTTAACTTACATACCATAGGAGAGAGTATGAAAAAAACAGAAATCTTAGATAAACTAGCAGGTCTTTTGATTTATTCTACAGGTGAACATAATGACGACCCGATTCAAATGAAGATAAATCTGAGACATTTAGACAGTGGAATTGATGACATTTTAGATAAAGCAGATTACTATAAAAATAATATGGGTTCTAAAAATGATTAAGTGGGAGGTAACGGAAGAGGGGTTAAAAGTTCTTATTCCGAGACCTGATAATTTAGCTGATGCGACTTGGGAAAAAATATGTATTCGACTGGCTCGGAATTTTGATAGACTAAGTATTAAAGTAAGGAGGATTTCTAGTGCAGATTATAAAAGTGAAAAATAAAAATGTAGGGTTTGTCAGTGGTAGCACATTTTTTAAAAGAGCTAAAGCAAGTAAACATTTTTTAAAAAAGCCACCTGCTCTAGCTTTTGACGTAGTAAGTCTTGATATTGCTATGGAATATGGAGCAGATAAAATTAGAGTTCTCGATACAGAAAACGATGTTATTTATAGTGCGACGATTCAGGACGTTTTAACAAACGGGTGGGAGATTAATTATAAGAACTTTGGAAAGCAGGTCGCTATGGTAAAATCGAGGTGGAAGACAGCTTGTAGGTTGTGCGACCAAAAAGAAAAACACATAAAAAGAGAGGTCTGTAATGGTTTCTAAACAACCCTTGTGGTGTGTAGATATTTCAAGTTTACACGACGACTATTCTAAATTTAAAGACAAGATGTATTATTCAGAGATGCTAAAGTGGTTAAATGGTTTTGGCACGGTGAATGTGGATTATGTTATTGACAGTGCAGTTCAAATTTTTGAAAAAGAAATCAACGGAGAGATAGTTGTAGAAGATGTGCAAAAGAAAAAGTCTCTTACGCAGGATTTATTAGACAGAGTTAAACGTGGTTCAGATTAGCAGGTTTCCTTATTCTTCCTGCTCTTGGGGTTTATATTATTTTCCCCGTTTATGGTTTGAACCACGTTAATATGTCTAAGAAAAAATACATAAAAAGACCGTTTCCACGCAAAGGTGTGGATTGGTATAAAATCAAACGTGAAAGGAGAGAAGATGAAATATCTCAAATTAAAGATAGCAAGTCATCTAGCCCAGCCAATAAAGGTTAGGTTTAGTGAGTTGCTGAAAATGGTTAAACCTGAACAGAATATGTTTGGGTCAGAAGAGTTTACTGTTACGTCTGTAATGCTAACTCAAGATGGTTGCGATACTGCTCCAACTAAAGAAGGTAAAACGTTACATATTGAGCAGGGAGAGACATTCAATTTTGTTATGAGTCCGACTCTTATGACGAGATGTAGGGATAGCTCTTCAGAAAACACCGATGAAGAGTTTACGATTGAACTTTTCAAAAACGATGCAGGACAAACCCAGTGGTCTGTTAATGTTTCAAACGACAGAACCGAAGTTCAGGAAAAACCCTTAAACAATGAGAGTGAGAATAAAGTGTACGAATCAAACGACGATAAGTGGGATAAAATCAATAAAATAAAAGACCTAAAAATCGCAAGGGGTCAGTCTTTTAACATTGGTGCGATGACAATCAATGGAGCTAATCCTAAATTATGGGCTACAGATTCTGAGCAGTGGATTGAAGAGGTTAAGAGATGTGCAGGTGTTGTCTATGATGCTTTAACGAGCGAACCTAAAAATGCAACCGTTGCAGAAAACGATGACGACCTGCCGTTTTAGGGGGGTTTGCAATAGGGTGTTATAGGGGTTATGTGCCTGATTTTGAGTAACAGACATTACAGAATAGAAATCGGGAGTGAATCGGGAGTGGAGATGGAGGAGCATTATTGTTTCTCTGTCTCCACAACTCAGGAGAAAAAATGGATTGGAAAAAAGCAAAACCAAAGGGATACTTTCCGTATGTGTTTGGGTCTAAAAACTACATCGAAGACCGTAATAAGTTTTTTAAAGAAAACGGTGGGCGTGGTTTCGAGTATCACGGGTGGTGGATTTTTCAGGGGTCGGAGCGAATAGCAGAAAAAAATTATTTTATTTATGAAGAGAAAAAAACCAAGCAGAAAACTATTAGTAAAAAAGCTAGACAAAGCAGTCTCTGAGTTTGTGAGGGAACGAGATGGGTGTTGTGTCGTTTGTGGTTCAACCTACAAGCTTGGGTGTGGACACATATTTACAAGAAAAAACTACTCAACAAGATGGGACTTACAAAACTGCTGGTGTCAGTGTTGGTCTTGTAATTTTTATCATTCAAGCGTTGAGCCTTGGAAATACTTTAATTGGTTTATAACAAAGTTTGGGCAAGATAAATTCGATGACTTATATCGAAGACATAAACAAGTAGTTAAGTTTACTAACTACGATTTAGAAATCTTACTGGAGGAGATAACAAATGGCTAAACGATTCCGAGATACCAATGTTTGGCGAAAACGTTGGATTAGAGAGCTATCACCAAAGATGAAACTATTTTGGTTTTATTTGTTGGACAACTGCGACCACGCAGGAATTTGGGACGTGGACGTAAAACGGGCAGACTTCGACATCGGAGGCACTAAATATGATGAACAAGAAATACTCAAAACGTTTCATCGCAAGATAGTTCCATTCAAAGAAGACAAGTGGTTCATACCAAAGTTTATTGATTACCAATATGGAGAATTAAATGAGAATGTAAATGCTCATAAGTCAGTAATTAAGATTCTTGAAAGGTATGGTTTAAATAATGAATTAAGTGTTGACGAACTGTTAAGTAACAGTTCATCAGGAACAGTACAAGATAAAGATAAAGAAATAAAACAAAGACCAAGACAAAGACAATATAAAGACAAACCGAAAAATTTGAATATGGTTGTTGACTACTTTGCAGAAATTAATATAGTATCACCAAATTCAAATGCTGAGAGATTTTTCAATTACTACGAAACGAATGGTTGGGTTCAGGGTGCAGGTAAGAAACCTATAAAGAGTTGGAAGGCTTGTGTTAAAACGTGGAAATTTGAAAAAGACGAACAAGAGGTCGTTCAGCTAGAAAAAATCTGTCCAGTGTACCATCACGAAAAAGGACACGATAAGACGATGGTTGAGTCAAAAGAAATAGTTAAATGTAAGAAGTGTTTGTCTCAACTGATTACAATTAATCAATGGGAAACGTATAAATCTCAAGAGGTCTCGCTATGATAGATTTAATGAATGAAACAGTAGATAAAATACAAAAAGTTTTGAACGATATTAAAGCGATTCAAAATGGAGCTATTGTTAATCCAAAGACTAACGAAATTATGAGAGACAAAGAAGGTAATATAATTTATTATAAGGAGAAAAAATGAAGTGTAAAAACTGTGAAGGTGATTTTTCTATATATCCAGACGAAGAGCATCCGTTAACTGATTTTGATGAAAAATTTTGCTCTGAAAAATGCTTTCAGGACTGCTTTAATCAGAATGAAATAGTACGGATGGTTGCAGGACGTTTACAAAAAGGTTACGACAAATATAATCAAATTATGCCTATCAACGATGGTCGTGATTGGTTAGAAGAGTGCTTGGAAGAAATACTTGACTGTTGCGTTTATATAGGAAATATGCTTATTGTTCTTAGGCAAAAACGGCAAGAAAACTAGATTTAGTGGTTTAGCTTTTGAAGAGGATTTCAGAGGTTGCAATAGAAAAAGTATTGTTCAGGTTGGCTCTTGTAAACCACTAAAAAATTATATCTCTCTCCAGTAGAGGGGTGGGTCTTTCCAACTTTTTCCTGCCCCTCTGCCCCTTTAATCACATACCAAAGGTGCAACAATGGACAAGATGGATTTGTTTAGCGATGACAAGAGCATAGATTATAATGACATCGCAGAAGTAAAAGAGAAATCTTTAAAACGATTTCAGGTCTTAAAGGTTTCAATAGAAGATTTTAACTTTATTGACAACTTGGATAGGGACGAGCTACGGTTTTATCGAATAAGTAAAATTTGGTGGTTTGGAAATGAAGAGTTCAAGGGTCTTACAAATAAACAAAAAAAAGTTGTCTTTTTTTATATCGTCCAAGATTTCTCAATCCAAGAAATCGCAATCTACCTAAACTCCGATAAATCAAGCGTTTACAGACTTTTGGAACGTGCTTTTATGAAGTCAAAAGAGATTACAGAACACTTTTTTAGCAATAAAAAATGACGAATTTCAACCCTTATAGTAGAGGGGTTGATTTACCCTCACTCGTAAATGAGTAATATTGTTTTTGCGATAGACAGGAATAAATCAAGAAAGGTTTGGCGCCATTCCTACATTAAATGTAGTAGATAAAAATATTTCTGATTTAATTGACGCTGAGTACAACCCACGTCAATTAACCGAAAAGCAGTTTAGTGATTTACGAGACAGTCTTCAAAGGTTTGGCTTTGTAGAACCTATAGTTGTTAATCACTCTACAGATAGAGAAAACGTCGTAGTAGGTGGACATCAAAGACTTAGGATAGCAAGGGAAAATGGAATGAAAACAGTCCCTTGTGTTGAGGTCAATTTATCTTTAGACGCAGAACGTGAGTTGAATGTTAGACTTAATCAAAACTCAGGAGAATGGGATTGGGATAAATTAGCAAACGAATTTGATATGACTGAGTTAATTGATTGGGGTTTTGATGCTAAAAGTTTAGACGTTTCTAACTCATTTTTAAGAGAAGTGAGCGATATTGAAATGCTCGATGACGATTATGAAAATTATAGTATGAATTTTATTGTTGGATGCTCTAATACAGAGGAGCTAGACGCAGTTAAGGAAATGTTTGGAACTAATAAGAAAAAGATTTCGTTTGAAACAGCTAAAGAGGTCTTGTGTCAATCGCAATAATTGAATCTAAGAAGACAAAATCGGATTTACCATTAAGTCCGATTGACGCTCATCTTAGAAACGCTTATGTATTAAGAGACGAATTAGATGCGACGATTTTATATAACAGAGACCACTTACGGGAATGTTGGAATAGGAATTTTGAGCATATTATTGTTTCGTATGGAACGTTTTATGCCGATATTATTCCGTTTTTACGATGGATGGAAGACCGAAAAGATTTATCTAAATTTTATTTTTTAAGTAATGAATATAATTTATCTCCAAACTCATCATTCCATAAATTTTTAAAAGAAAACAGCTTTGACGTTATTGCAAACCACGTTGAATCAGGAACAAACGTTAAGGGTTATTCTGCTTTTCATACTCTTAACTTGAACCTTTTATTGTTCAAGGGTAGAAATGAGTTAACCGAGAAGAAATACGATTTAATTTATTGGGGAAGTTACAGACCAAATAGAGAGGTCTATTTTAAGAAGTATTTTAACAGGGATATGATGCTTTCAACCTCTCAAAAGAACCTAAGGAAATTTCGTGAGATTGGATGCGACGCTATTGGAATTAATAAACTCAAATGGGACAAGAACGCTGAGACATTAAACCTATTTAAATACACGCTCTATATTGAGGACTTAAAAACACACGACCATTATTCGCATCTCGCAAATCGCTTTTATGAGGCTTTGCAGTGTAACGTGCTAATGTTTTTCGACGTGAACGCAAAGAAAACAACTCAACTAGCTGGACTAGACGTGGATGACTTTTATTTTGTAAACGGTGCTAAAGAATTGAAACAAAAAATGAGGATAGCAGATAAGACATACAACGAGAGACTTGAATCACAGGCTCGTTGGGTTGATTCAGCACTTGTGGAACGGCTAGAATTAATGAAAAACCTAAAAGAGCTATTTTATGCCTAACGTTGATAAAACAACGGATAACAACGGTAAGATGGTTGGTGGAATTACAGGAAAGGGATTCGTAAAAGGGCAATCGGGGAATCCAAACGGAAGACCTAAGGGGTCTCTGTCTATTCCTGATATGTTAAGACGAATAGGTGAGGAGGAAGTACCCGAAGCGTTGCAGAATAAGGTGCAACAATTATTTGGAAGAGCAGAGCTAGGTGAGATTACAATGATGGAGGCTATAATGAGAGCGACAATGATGTATGCGATACAGGGGAAGAGTTGGGCTGTTCAATTTATTGCTGACAGAATGGAGGGGAGACCTAGACAAACGATTGAGCTTGAACAACACGAGCCAATCCAACTAATAAAAACGGGAATAGATAATTTTGATAATGGGTAATTATGGACTTACAACAAACTCCAGTAATGGAAGATATTTTCAGTGCAAGGGAAAAATTTAAATGCGTCGTAGCAGGACGAAGATTCGGAAAAACTTATCTGGCAATGACTTGGTTATTAGGTGGAATCCTGAAACCAAATCAACGGAGATGGGTGGTTATGCCGACTTACAGACAGGGGAAGCTGGTAGCGTTACCTGTTTTGAAACAACTGTTACGGAGATATTCAGGTTCGATACAGATAAACGAATCAGATTTGACGTGCAAGGTGGGAGGGGCTGAGATTGCAATTAAAGGTGCTGAAGACCCATCAAAATTACGAGGTAGTCATTTGAATAAAGTAGTAATGGACGAATACGCTTATATGAAAGCAGGTGTTTGGGAAGAGGTTATATTTCCTATGATGACAACTATCCCCGATAGCGAGGCTTTATTCATTGGAACTCCTGATGGCTTCAGTAATGGATTTTACGAGATGTATTTAAAAGGTCAAGATTTATCTGAACCTGATTGGAGGTCTTGGCAGTTTACCACTTTAGATGGGGGGTTTGTACCACACGAAGAAATAGAGAGAGCTAAGAAAACAATGGATGAGAGAACGTTCAATCAAGAATTTCTAGCGTCTTTTGAGGCATCTCAAAACAGATGTGCGTACAATTTCAATCGTCAAGACAACGTAAAGAATGTTCAAGATGAAACTACAAATATGTGGGCGGGTCTTGATTTCAACGTATCCAAGATGGCTTGTACTATAGCGATGGAGTACTCAAACTCAGTAGTACATTATGTAGATGAGATATGTTTGAAAAACTCAAACACTGAAGAGATGGCGAGAACATTAAGAGCAAGATACCCTGATTTAAAATTCATTTATCCCGACCCCTCTGGCTCGGCTCGGTCAACTCAGAGTAGTAAGTCAGACCACGCTCTGCTCAAAGAATACGGCTTTCTTGTGAGAGCTAGAAAAAAACACCCAACACAAAGAGATAGAATTAATGCTTTAAATAGAAAATTAAAGGATGCTGAAGGAAATATAACAATGTTTGTATCTCCTAAATGTGTAGAGCTTATAAAAGATTTAGAACAATGTCAGAGAGAAGTTAAGACAGGTGGAATAGATAAAACCGACATCGAAAGAAGTCATTTTTTAGATGCGTGTAGTTACCCACTTGAATATCGCTTTTCTGTTTCAGTATCTCGTGCATTTTCGACTAAATGGTAACGGTGAATAAATGATAATAAGAGATTTAACAAGGGGTTCAATATTAGGAGCGATAAAGAATACGCTTAACGAGGTTGAATCAAAGCGAACACGAGAACGCTATACAATGATGAACTACTATGAGGGTATGAGTTCAGAGATGGAAGGCGACATACGAAAATATTTCGATTCAGAGTCATTAAGACAGACTCCAATTATGACCGAATCCCTTACGTCAAAATTAGTGAATGCTAGAGCGATTGTATTTAAACAAGCTCCTGAAAGGCAGGTGGACGAGAGGTATAATGATTACGTTGGAGACCTCGATTCTTCTATGCTTAGATTTGAAAGAATGTGCTATTTATTAGGCACGACAGCTATGAAATCACGTTGGAATGAGGAAGAGCAACAAATGGATTATGTTCCACTTGTAGAATTTTATCCCGTGTTTGAGCAATACTCAGAAGACCCAGCAGGTGTCTTTTATCCTCTTTATAATTATTCAACCAAGCTAGACAGACGAGACCAAATGTTCGCTTATTGGTCTGACGAAGAGCATTTTCTAGTTAATGGTAAGGGAGAGATAATAAAGAACGACGAGAATCCCGATGGAATAAATCCTTATGGAGTTATGCCTATTGTCTTTGCTCATAGACAGGTTCTCACATCCGATTGGTTTAGAGAGGGAGCATCGGATATTGTTTCTATGAATAGAAGTATTAATATTATGCTTACAGAAATGTCTCTAGCGATGCGTCTTCAAATGCTAGGACAACCCGTTTTAACATCTATTGATGAAGCGTCAAAAATTAAACTGGGCGCAGATAAACCTCTTGTTTTGCCAGAAAATTCTGACTTCAGATTTGAAAGCCCAGGAGGAAATCTAAATCAATATATTGAAGCGATGAGATTCTTTGTTGATTCCGTTGCTTATAATAACAATCTAAAAACTAAGTGGTCAGTGGGTAAGGAGAGTATGATGTCAGGAGAGGCTCTAAAGATGTCTGAGATTGATTTAACTGAATCAGTTATGTTAGATGCTCAGATGGTATGGAGACCCGTAGAAGACGACAGATTTACAATTGATAGAGCGATTATTGAATACGAAACTAACGTTACCTTAGATGAAGAGTATAGCGTTGATTTTACCGAGCCTAGATTTCCTGAATCAGCTAACGATAATAGATTACAGTGGGAGTGGGAGTGGAAAAACGGTCTTAGTTCAAAGCGTGATTGGTACAGAGCTAATAACCCCGATGCGACTGAAGACCAAATCTCCGATATTATAGACACGGTTGATTCAGAAGAGACTCCAGCACAAGAAGGTGGTCAACCAACGCAACCAGCATTTACACTAAGGAATTCTCTTTAATGGCAATAAGTGAACAGTCAAGATTTGTTAGAGATTTCTATAATGGTAGGAATAAGATTGCAGACAATATTAAGTCAAGTGCAGATAACGTATTGAACGCAATAGACCTAGATTCGATGTTAACGAACCCTACTGAATATTTGAAATTATTAGGCAACGAATGGTTGAAAACCCAGCAATCTGAATTTAAAAAAGCATTTAAAGTAGGCAGGAAACACGGTAAAGAGATAGTTAGAGAGTTCAATGGCAAGGATTAGAGTAGATGCAAAACAGCTACAACGGAATCTCGATTATATGATGCGTAAGGGGTTGAAGGTTGATTTATCAAAGCAGATAAACGAGTCTGCTGGTATCGTTATAAAGGACATTAAAGAGGGTGTCGCAATAGGTCAGGATATTAATGAGCAAAGATTTAAACCACTAAAAAGAGCAACGGTAATTTCTAAGAAACGTAAGGGAATGCCGTTTCCTGCGAACCCGTTGATAGGAACGAGTCAGATGACAGGTGCTTTAGGTGGTGCAGGAAAGGGAGCATATTTAAAAAAGAGAGCGACTTCATCAAATCAGGTTGCTCAAGTATCTGCTCCAATGAGTAAAGCTCCTTATGGAATTTACCATCAAGAGGGAAATATAAACTTACCTCAACGAAAATGGTTTGGGGTAAGTAGGACTGCTGAGAGAGAAATATTTAAGAATTTAAATAGTTGGATGAAGAGGTTAATTAATGGCAGACGCTGACGTTTTAAATATCGAAACAATGGTTCAGGATATTACTGAGCATATTGATAAAGCTAGTATGATAATAGAAATTCAGTTAGCAGGTTCGGTACAAAAAACAGTAGTGGACTTAGAGACTCTCATTCAACAAATGAGAACTGCTGGAGCTACGGATGATGTAATTCGAGAGGTCTTACAAAGAGACCTAGAAACAGGTGGGAGAATTTTTGGAGGATTGAGAAGTCAGTTTAGAGCGACAGGAGATTTTGGTGTAGCACAAATGAGTAATATCGGGAGTGCTTATGAAATGTCCAGTGCTGGATTAACTGAGTATCAATGGCAGACAGCAGGGAATAAGATTTGCGACGACTGTAAAGGTCGGAGTGGAGACACAAAAACGTGGCAAGAATGGGAGACCGTAGGACTTCCTGCAACTGGATGGAGCGTATGTGGGACGCATTGTAAATGCACCCTAGTTCCAACTGGAACAGCAATTAGTCCTATAAAGGTTCAGAATCTTGCCTATAACTAACTCACTAAAGAGGTAACAAATGTCAGATAGTCAAACAGACGTAAAACAAGCAGAAGCATCTCCTGAAGATGTAAAACTACAGGAGTCAAGTCAAGACGTTAACAATGACGCAGTTCCTTACTCACGTTTTAAGGAAGTGAATAGCAACTACAAGACTCTTAAATCCGATTTCGATAAGCTCAATGCAAAAATGAACGACATCGAAGAAAGCAAAATGATTGCAGAGGGTAAAAAAGACGATGTGATTGCTACTCTAAAGGGGTCGAACTCTGATTTATCCAAAAAGGTTGAGACGTTGGAAAATTACGTCAATGATGAGCGTTCGAGATTGCTAGAAGCCTTCCCTGAGGAAAAACGTGAATTGTATGCTGGAGTGGATTTACTCGTATTACGAGATATGGCTTCAGATAGAAATGAATTAACAAACAAAAAGGTAGGTGTTGAAAATAAGAGGGGTGGGACGACTATGTCAGCACCCAAAGATTTTCACGAACTGTCAACGGAAGAAAAAAGCGACCCAGCAGTTTGGAGCGCCTATCTTGAACGCTTTAAAAGGAAATAAATAAATTATGGCTTATGGAGTAGGAACAGGTGCAGGAATTTCAGGATTAACTGAAGTTGATGCGTTTATACCTGAAGTGTGGTCTTCTGCCGTCTTTGGTTATCTTGAAAGAGCTTTAAAATGGCGTGATAAGGTAGATGACTATTCATCTATGGTATCAGCAGGTTCTGATAGAATTCACGTTCCGACAATAACCGAAGTTGCAGTACAAGACAAAGCAGAAAATACAGCAGTTGAATATGATGCAACCACTGAATCAAAAGTAACTCTAGTGATTGACCAACATAAATACGCAAGTAAAATGTTTGAAGATATTGGAATGGTTCAAGCGAACGGTGGTTTAATGGCTAAATATGCAGAGGCTTTAGGCTATGCAATGGCTAAACAAATCGATGCCTCTATTGCAGGTATGATTGATGCAGGTATCTCAAGTGGTGCAACTCTTGGAACTGATGACACTTTGACAGATGCTGAAATGGAAACAGCTTTAGCATCTTTAGGTGAAGCAGACCTCGATTATAGAGATGGAAACTTAACCTTTATGGTTAACCCAACTCTTTATGCTGACTTATTGAATAACGCTAAGTTCGTTCGATATGACGCAAGAGGTGATGGTTCAGCTATTGGTTCAGGTCGTTTAGGCGAACTCTATGGAATCCCTGTAGAGATGACTAACGCACTTGGTTCAGGTGGTACAGCAGTTAGTGGAGTAATCTTTCACAAGTCTGCTGGTGCAGTTGCAGTTCAGCAGGGCGTTCGTTCAAACGCACAGTGGGACATAGATTACTTAGCGACTAAGGTGGTTTTCGATTGCGTTTACGGACGGAAAATTATCCATCCGACTCGTGGATACAAATTCACAAACGCTAGTTAATTAGCGTATAACTAATGGGTGAGGCGAGGTCTCAGATTTGTTTTTGAGACCTCTAATCGCTCGAATATGGAGTTTTTATGGCAAGTAGGACAGATTTATCGAATCTATCAGTAGCTCAAGGTTACAAGCAAATTATGATTGTAGGAGATTCTGACGGTATTCACGCATCAACTGTTAGAAGGGTCTATGATGGAGACGGAACTGCGTCTGATTTAGAATTATCAGGGAACGCTGTCAACGTAAAGACTCAGCTAAAGATTGCAGGGAGTGGAATCACGGCAACAGCAAACGAGTTGAATCAATTAGACGATAAGACAGTTGGGGGTACTAACTCTGACGACATCGTAGATATTAGTACGACTCAAGAATTAACAAATAAAACCATTGACGGAGGTACGTTCTAATGGCAAATAAAATCATATTAAAGAGAGGTGCTGACGCAAACGTCAGTTCGCTTACTCCTAATAGTATAGGCGAGCCGGCTTGGGGTACTTCTGACAATAAACTCTATGTCGCAAGTGGGACAAGTTCAGGGAATTGGGAATGGGTCGGTGCGCCGATTCAAGCTCAAGCCGACTTAGACAATTCATTTACAGAGGCGACAGATAAAAAATTAGCATCAAGTAAAGCAATTAAAGATTACGTTGATGCTCAAGTAACAGCACAAGACTTAGATTTTTCTACAGATTCAGGTTCGGGTGCAGTTGACCTAGATTCTCAAACACTTGCTCTAACAAGTGGAGAGGGTGTTGACATTACTCACTCAGGACAAGCAGTAACGATTGCAGGTGAAGATGCTACGACAACTAACAAGGGTGTGGCGAGTTTTGCAAGTGCAGACTTTACAGTATCAAGTGGTGCAGTTTCAATCGCAAGTATTAGTAATTCTCAGATTGACAATAGCTCAATAACCGTATCTGATAGCTCAAATACATCACCTGTCAATCTTGGTGGAACGCTTACGATTCAAGGAACGTCAAGTGAGGTTACTGTGGCAGAAGATGGGGGAACGTTTACAGTTGGACTACCTGACGACGTTACAATCGGAGGAGATTTAACAGTAAATGGCACAATGACCACTGCAAACGCTCAACAAGTTGAGCTTGGCGATGTCAATATAATGATGGCAAAAAACAACTCTGCCAACTCAGTTGATATTGGATTCTTTGGTAAGTACGTTGCAAGTGGTACAAAATACAAAGGTATTTTTTCAGACCAAGATAACTCAGATACTTGGACATTTTTTAAAGGTTCAGGGACAGAACCAGCGAATACAGTTGATATTACAGATGGGACATACGCTTTAGCAGGTATTAAGTGTGCTAGTGTAGATGGAGCTACGTTGGACGGTGGAACGTTCTAATGGCGAACAAGATAATATTAAGAAACAGAAGCAATACTTCATCCCCTGCACCAACGCATAATGCAGACGCATCTACGGATATTGATTATGGGGAACTTGCAATAAACTATCACGCTGACGTTAGTAAACTTTACTTTAAGGACTCAGCTAACACGGTTCGTTCAGTTCCCGATGCAAACGCTGTAAGTGATGAGGCAACTGCTTTAGCAATAGCTTTAGGATAATAATATGGCAAATACATTCAAAAATGATAAAGCGAGATTGATTGGGACTAGCGAGGTTTCTGTCTATGCAGTAGGAAATACATCAGGACATAAGACGATTGTTATTGGATGTAGTCTTGCTAATCGTTTAACAAATTCAGTAACAGTAGATGTCTTAGTCTATGAAACAGACAATAGTACCAATTACTATCTTGTGAAAGATGCACCTATTCCTACAGGTGGTGCGTTAGAAATAATGGGAGGTAATAAACTTGTCTTAAATCAAGACGAGGAATTACGAGTGAAGGCAAGCGAGGCTTCGGCGGTAGATTGCTTACTCTCAATAATGGAGATTACTTAATGGCATATTTTGGAAACAAGCCTTCTGACCAAGCGATAAAGATTGGTGAAAATACCATATTGTCATCAATGATTGACGATGGGGTAATCGTTAACGCAGATATAAACTCAAGTGCATCTATTGATGCTACAAAGTTAGCAGATGGCACAATTACTTCGACAGAATTACAATATATAAACACACTTTCAAGTAATGCACAAACTCAATTAAACGCAAAAGCCCCTATCGCATCGCCTACGTTTACAGGAAATTTTACATCCGTTGGAATAGATGATAATGCAGACGCTTTAGCTTTGACTATTGATAGTTCTGAACGGGTTGGATTGGGGCAACCTTCTCCAATTTGCAAACTGCACATAAAAGACTCAAACCCGATTGTAGCTATTGACAGACAGGCGAATGATGAAAAGGTATCATTAAATTTTATAAGTAGAGATACCGTTAACTATGGACAATGGGGGATTGTAATGAATCACTCAGGAGCAGATACAACGACTCCTGATTTTTCATTTTATAATTATAAAAACACAACCGAGGCTTTGAAATTATCGTATGATGGCTCGGCTACTTTTGCAGGTCAGTTAAAAGTAGGAGGAGGACATTTAGCAACTCAAGGAACTTATGGGCTTAGAGGTTATGGGGTAGGTTCGCTTGGTGATACAAATGTTGAATATATAGGTATGTGGCATAGTACATCAGGGCCGAAGCTTGTAGTTGATAAGGCGGGTACAGGTTCTTATAGAAGTTTGCAAATACAAACAGGTGGCTCAACTGCTTTAACTTTAGACACCTCTCAAAATGCCACATTTGAGAAACAGGTAAAAGCTGAGACATTATCAGTAAATTCAGGTTCAACTGAATTTCCAGTTGAAATAGATATAACTTCATCAACTGAGCAACAGGTTGCCCTTGAAGTTAGGCAAATGACTTCAGGAAATGATGCAAGGCTTAGATTTAAATCTGCTGATAATGGATATTGTAGATTTGGAATGGAGTCCGATGGGGATTTCTTTATAGAGCCTTGGTCTGGCAGTGCCTATGTAAAACAATTTCATTTAGACTCTGCTACAGGAACAGCCACATTTGCAGGTAACATAACTCAGACAGGGGCTCAGTTCTTAATAGGTGGCAGACACGGTTTTAAAAGCGATGCAAATGATTGGTTATATATAACTGACGAGAACAGTTCAACTTATGTTTCTAATGTTTCAAGATTAGCAGGAACAGAATTTTACGGTAGCGTGAGAATATACACACCCGAAATATGGAGTACGGCAGGTAGTGCTAAACTGTTAGACCTTCAAGATAAGATTATGGAAACACACGGAGAAATACGACTTCACGACAAAGATGGCGATGGACAATTTGGTGCAAGAATTAGTTATGACAATTCTGATAATAAACTAAGAATACAAGCAAATGAAGTGTCAGGGGATGACGTTGAGATAATGGCAAATGATGACCTTACTTTAATGAGTGGAACAGGGACAGCATTAACTCTGAATGGCGACCAATATTCCACTTTTTCAGGTGAGATGCTAACGACAAATGGTATGAGACAATGGAGTCAAAGTCAAAAATATGGCGGGTCAGGTGGAACGACACATACCATCCTAAGGCAATGGCACGACCACGCAAATTGGGGATTTAGTGGATTCTTAGTAGAGGTATGGCTCAGTTATTATTCAACCTCAGTTATAAATTATGCGTCTTATTATTGTAGCTATTGTTATAGTGGAGGTGATACAGAGGTTGAACAAATTGCACATACGGGAGAGGTTTCTGCTCCAACTTGGACAACTGCAACGCAGAGTAATGGTGGCTCGGGAAATACCAACTCAAGAGATTTACAAATTCACATTGGGTCATATATTTATGCCAATATTAGAGTAACCTCACCAGTTGGAACAACGACCAACAGCAATCACGGTACAGGCAATGCAGTTTATTATTTTGATTAGGAAATAGATTATGAAAGATATTGAAATACCTCCAAAAGAGATACTTGATAAATTACACGAAATTGATGGCTACAAAGGAAAAAGAAGGTATCCATTTTGGAAAGAGCAATTTGAAATGTTATATAAAGATATAAAAGCAGGTAAGTTTGGGGAAGATGCTAAAACTGGAGATTTCTATAAAACAATAGATAAGGTTGTTGAGAATGCTCCAAAGCCTTCAGACCCTGATAAGTTAAAAAAGGAATTGTTGGAATTGCAAAAGAAACACGGACATATTTAATGGAGAATGCACAATGCCATATATAGGACATAGCCCAACAAACGCAGGTTCATTCGTAGAAATAGATGACATCTCCTCAACATTTAATGGTTCAGGTGATGGGGGAACGGATGTAACTGCCTTTACTATGCAAGTGGGTGGGGTTAGTGTAACTCCAAGCATAGAAAATTTATTAATAATATTAGATGGAGTTGTTCAACAACCAACAAACGCATTTTCAATAAGTGGTTCAACTTTAACATTTACAGAAGCACCTCAAAGTGGTACTGATTTTTATGGTATCTTAATGGGACAATCTGCTACAGTAGGTCAAGGAACAATTACAGCGTCAGAAATGGCGGTAACAGGAAATGGAAGTTCGGGACAATTATTAAAGTCAGATGGAGATGGGACATTTACTTGGATTGACCAATCTACGGTAACTGCCCCTGCAAGTGGATTAGTTGGAAACACTCTTGCAAGTGGGGTGGTAAGCAGTTCATTGACTTCAGTAGGTACGCTTACTTCGTTAACATCCTCAGGTGCAATAACAACTTCAGGCAATATATCAACTTCAGGTTCAGGGACAATCACATCAGCATCAAGTCTTATAGCTGAAGGAACTTTATATGTAGGTGAAAACATAAGACATACTGGAGACACGAATAATTATATAAACTTTACTACAGATACTCAAAAATTTTATACAGATAATTCGGTTGCATTAACAATAGATTCTTCTCAAAACACTACTTTTGCAGGTAGTATGCAATTAGCAAATAGAGTAAGAGTTATGAACGGTGGTACAGTATCGGGTGGCCTTTATACTGAACAAACAATTACAGGTAGTGGAAGTTCATCTGACCTTTGCATTTTTTCAGAACAAAATGAATTACATTTTATGACAGGAGGTTCTGCCACTAAAAGAGCAACAATGGATAATGATGGCAATTTAACTATGGCTACTGGTGATATTTATCTTGCAAAAGCTAACAACCCTGCTCTTATTATTGACACGCAAGAGGTGGGTGCTGATACATATAAAATGTATGTAGGTGGTACAGGACTTTCCTTTTTCAATACTACAGACACAAGGGGTGTCTATTTTAAACATAACAACGACTGGCAGTTTGGTGATGCAAATGGGACTGTAAATACCGAATGGTATGGGGTAGGAAATGCAAAAATTGTCGCAACGGCAGGTAGTGCATCTAATCCAACTTATTCTTTCAATAGTGATACAAGTACAGGAATGTATAGACCTGCGAATGTTGAACTTTCATTTGCTACCGATGGGACTGAGAGAATGACGCTTGATTCTCACGGTAATATGATTATCAAAGAGAACACAGGCGACCCTGACTCTTCTAAGATGATGTTTAAATCAACTAAGCAATATGTTGATGATGAATATGAAAATTTTACATTAATTGGTACATCTTCTTTAATAATAATTAGCGACACTACAAGTAATGATGGAGGAGTATTTTTTGGCTCTTATAATAGCAGTAATATGGTATTAATAGCAGACCCTCAAAATGAATTTAGAAATTCAGATACCAATAATTATATAAATTGTTTTAAAAATGGGTCAACTTCAACATTTCAAGTGAAAAATAGACGGGGGCTTACAAAAAACCTTTCAGTCGCAATAATAGGATGTGGGGCATAATGGCATTAACAAAAATTAATTTAGGGAATATGGTAACAGGTACACTCCCCGATGCTAATATTCCAAACGATATAACGATTGACGTTTCTTCGGCAGTTCCTGCAAGTGGTTTAACAGGCAATACTTTGGCAAGTGGAGTAACTGCAAGTTCATTACAATCAGTCGGCACTCTTGGTTCTCTTGCAGTTACTGGAAATATAACAACTGATGGGATATTTAAAGTTGATTCTGCTCCTGATAGCGACGTTATACAATTTGACCAAGGTGGTAGAAAATCAGCTTTAAAAACATACTTCGCAAGTAACAGTACAGATAGTAGAGTAATAGTAAAAGTATCTGATGGCAACACAAACGGAGGAATGGTTGATGCACTTGATGTTAGACCTGCTCAATCTACTTTCGCAGGTGATGTAAAAATTTCAAGTAGTTCAGATTGTCAATTGCAACTTGCAAGAGGTAGTGAAGATTGGTATTTAAAGGCTGAAAATGCACAATTGTCAATTAAGCACGAAGGTAATAATGCTTTGTATTTTGACACATCCTTAAACGCTACTTTTGGAGGTAAAGTAATAACAAGTGCCTCTACAGATTCAGTAGCTGAATTTAGTACAAGTCATTCGACAGGCGCTTATCTCTCAACACAAAATAGTGGAACAAGTTTTGGATACTTTGGTTCAGCGAAAGCATTAGTTAGTGGCTCTAATGCAAATAATGATTTAGCCGTTAGGGCTGAAAATACTTTATTCTTAGTAGCAGGCGGTAGTGGGGAAGATGTAAAAATTGAGGGGAGTGGCAACACCACATTTGCAAGTAGGGTTACTATGTCAGGGTCAGGAAGCGACAAAGGATTCTTTTTGGGTGGTGGTTGGCAAATTTTTGACAATGCAAGTGAGAGTTGGGGTGCAGGAGATTCATTGGTATTTTATCACGGTGGAACAAGACTATATCTTGGAGACACAGGAGGGGTTGGGATTGGTACTACATCTGTTCACGGAAATGCACCTCTGCATATAAAAGGGGCAGGTGATATTGATTCCTTTGGATATCCTCAGTTACTTTTAGAAGATAGTGGGGCTCAATATCCAGGCATTGTATTCAGAGGTACACAAGGTAATCACGGAGCGATAAGAATTGAAGATGGCGATGGGTTTTCATTTTTTACAGTTGACCACAGCACAACAAGTTGGGCTAGAAGATTAAGAATAGAGGAAAGTGGACAAACGGTAATTTCTACAACAGATTCCTCTTTGCAAGTTAGCCCATTAAATGATATTATTTCTTATGGTGGTGGTGGATGGACTTCATACTATAGACACGATACCACAGCATCTTCTTGGTGGATGAACACAACGATTAGAGATTGGAGATTTTACACAAATCAATCAACCCGTTCAGAGGGAGTAAAACTCAGTAATGGCAGTACCTCTTGGTCAAGTATTTCCTCAGATGAAAGACTAAAAGATAACTGGAAAATGTTTGATGATGCTTTAG
>VTLG01001760.1_pt1 | contig 39356 bp, 50 predicted proteins | sample 4694571 | NCBI WGS metagenome assembly VTLG01 (sample SAMN12604809, study PRJNA352737) | marine metagenome | biome: ENVO:00000447; feature: ENVO:00000209|ENVO:00000569|ENVO:01000036; material: ENVO:00002151; isolation source: viral sequences binned using virsorter ... | reverse complement strand
TCTTCCAATACCAACATTTCCTGACGAGTCGATGGTCATTTTAGTGCCTGCTTCACCCGGCTCAAATTCTAGTCTGCCTAAATCATCACTGCCTGTACCATCGTGAACACCTCTAATTGAGCCAGTTCTTTTTACGGAACCATTTGATTTTTCACCAGAAAATGTTAATTTTGTTTCTCTTGCTCCATCGCCATCAGAGCCTGTGCCATTATGTAAATTCAGAATAGATGATGGACTACCCGTCCCAATCCCAATCTCGCCTGTTGTCCCTTTTATATATAGATTTGCGGTATCTTGGTCTGCATCAGCGGAACTAAAGTTAATAGCTTTATTTTTTGCCCAAACTTTTAACGCTGAATCTGAGTGATTATACTCTATGCTTGCAATATCTGCGGGACTTGTAGTTCTGTAAAAATTAAGTGTCCCAGCATCTCCTTTTATTCTTACATCCCCTGTCACGTTAACAGGCTTATTGAAGTCAAAAGAGGTCGTGCTGTGCGTGTAAAGCATTGTCGCACTCGCACCATCAATCGTGATCCCTGCCCCATTGGCGGCGGCACTGTCAGCCGCACCTGAAGCCAGTGTCAGGTTCAGATCGTCAACTGTTAGTGTGGTGGAGTTTATCGTGGTAGAAGTCCCATCTACCTGAAGGTTGCCTTTTAAAAGAACCAACCCTGTGTTATCCCCAACTGTTGCAGGATCTATCGTAAGCGTTGCACCACTACGGATTTCTGGGGTTGTGATTGACCCTGTGAAAGTGGGGGATGCTAACGGAGACTTTGTTCCTAGTTGTGTTTGGATCGAAGAGGTAACACCGTCCAGATAATCGAACTCCGTATTCGTTACACCCGTATCAACGTATGAGGCTAGTGTGGTTTTGTCCTGCCCTAAGTCGGCTAAGTCTCTTGCTCTGCTCATGATGGTTTATTGGGCCAAGTGATGTTGTCTGGGTCGCTGTTATCCTGCGGTACTAACCTTAACTTGTTTCTGTATTCCTTCATCGCTGTAGACAGCGTGTTGTCTTTGAGTGCTAGGTAGTCTGTTTCTGCTAAACGCCGATTGCGATCATTACGGATGCTTTTCCAACTCTCTGCGATCTGACAGGCAGTTAGAGAATCATCATCTTTAACGATTTTGCTTCCGTCCCACTTGAGGTGGTAGTGTCCTTCGTGTATGTGACCACTCTCATTAAAAGTAACTGTAATGTCATTACCATCCTTGTCTTTGTCCTGATAACTCAGGGGTGCATCGGTTTCTACGATCTCATAATCTTCACCACTAAAATCAGGAACAGGTGGATCACCAGAAGTTACAGTAGCAAGCCAAGTCCAGTAATCGGATTTGTCTAGCCCTTTTGCCTTCCTTCTACACTGCCATTCTGTCTGGTTAATATTTAGAATTTTTGCGTCTTTAACAGCAATAAACATTTAAACCTTTGTGATGGAGAAATAATTGAAATTGATGGTTGAGGAATTCTGTCCTGCCACTTGAATATAATCCCCTCTTTTTAATTCAATAGTAGCACTAACGTGTGTGCTAGTTGAACTTCCATTATCACCCTTGTTTACTGTTTCACCATTAAGTTTTATATGAGATTCGTGATTGCCAAATGAACCCCTAGTAATATGGTAGACTCCGTCCTTTAGACAAACGACTCTATCGTAGGCTATAGCAAAATCTTTATTAAAACAGTTTCTATCACTATTATTTTGATTATAACCCCTCCATTCGTCGTTTATTACAATCACAGCGTGGTCAGTAACAGACGTATCAGTAACAGTTTGTAATACTAAATTCCCTAAATAACTCGTATCCCTTGTTAGGGAGTCCCAGCTACGCCCATCGGGAGACACGATCAGATTCGTCTGTTCCATATTCCGATCCCCTCCGATTAGCTCGTGCAAGTATGGCGATTCGAAGGTTTGGTAATGTGAACTTGTGTGGATTGGGGTATGTATTTCCATACCATTAAAATGCCAATAGGTATCAGTCCCTCCTGCATTACTCCCAGAGATTACAGACTTAAATTTATTTAAACCTAAAGTTCCATAAGTATGATTTTGTCTTGCTTGATAATTACTTGATGCGTGGTCACTAGAACTTACACTTTGCGCTCCGTCTGAACCACTCGTTACTGCTCCATCTGCACCAGCGTAAAAGTATGTTGAAAAATTGGTTCCAAAGTACGGTAGTTCTGTGTTTGCTGTATAGGAAACATTTGCGGTATTCATCCAAACTTTAAAAGCTTTAAGGTCTGATGGGCCAGATCCCAAAGAGTATGCTTGAGTTTCGCTTGCGTGTTTATCGTAAAATATATCAGAACCTGCACTTTTAAATAACGACCCCTTATTAATAGTAGATATTTGATCTCCCGTTGAAAAAACTGGATCTGCCATCAGCATATAATCTGCGAGGATTACACTATCTTCAGGGATTGGGGGTTTCTTGGGTTGGTAAAAAGTGATTTCTTCAAGAAATGGAGTATTTCCAGGTACATGCCCTGTTTTCAATGTGACCCCATCTAAATAAAAATCCATATTATCGGTTGTACTTGGGACATCATATTTAAAAACATGAGATCCGTAAGGTACGTTTTGGGCTAGATGCAGAATAGACTGAGTTCCTGTGGCAGACCCTATTCTGATTTTTAAACTAACGCCTGTTCCTATAAAAGTGTTATACACAAAAGAGTCAGCAGAATTTCTAGTTAATGTGGGGCTATAACCATATAAAATTTTTCCGCTTGCAGACGTTAATCCATCATCCATAACGTAAGCAGGATCTTTGTTAGATGAAGGTATTACACTAAAATCATCATAACTAGGATTTCCGTTGGCCCCACCATTTCCAAACTCACGAAAGTGAAAAGTCTTTGCTACCTCTGCCTGTGTGTGGTCTATTGCTCCTGAAGAAAATATGGGTAAATATTGAGTTGACCAATTAGTTGCACCAGTAGGTGTCGCATCTCCACTATGAGAACCTAATGCTTTTGCAGAAGGTGGCATCATATTTACAGAAGTTTTAATAGTTCCAGTTGAGTCAACCCATTTTACAATTCTACCTCCATTTACTGGCCTATAAAATGCTCCTCCCTCTTCCCAAGCTGTAAGTCCAAGTGAAGTTGCAGTATCTAATGAGGAATCCCAATATGCAGAAGTTGATCCTGCCCATCCAGTAGCTACAGAATCACCAGTTGTGTTATTAGGGATCGTTGAAGCTGAACCATCACCCTTAGTTGCAAATGGATTATAGTGTGGTGTGCCACTTACAGTAAACTTCTTCCCATAACTAACCACATCCTGACTAGGGATCTGTATGTTGTTGCGGTTGGATGTGTCTTGAGCGATTAGTTCGATGCCATAAATTTTTAAATTATAAGCTCCACTAGGTACGATTTTAAGTGTGTGAATCCCTAAAGTTTCAGAAATTCCAGTATGAATTACACTTCCTGCATCTACATATCTACTACCCAATGGAGATTCTGCACTTGCTACAGGACTAGGAAGGCTAGAACTAAGAGAACCTCCGTCTACTGCAATTTTAAATGCTCTTTGATTTGTACTTCCATTTCCCTCTGTTTGCATAATCACGTTTGCGGTTGAACAATAACAAACAACCTCAAAAAACGATGATGTTAAGGTGTTATGAATATCAAAAAAATTCCCTTTAGAATCGTTTAATACTTGTATTGTATTACTGCCAGTTCTTCCAACTTCTGAAAAACGCACCCACTCCCTACCATCTACACTATAAACATTTTCTCCTTCAGTAGCAGTTTCCTGCTCAAGTAGTTGTAGTGATTTAAACTTGTGCCGTTGTGAGCCAAAATGCGCCCCGATTCGTGGGTCTTTGATGGGCTTACTGCCAGCAATATTGGTGTAGTAATACTGTAGAGTTCTGCCATTAATCGTAACATCAGTACCAAAGCTACTTACAGTGGTAGTACCATCGATCCCTTTACCATCTATAGCAGGGTATAGCATATTAGGAATGATGTGGGGTTCACCCTGATACGCCAGCTTGTCTATCTCTGTCTGTTGTGCAGTAGAGACAGGCTTCGCACTATCTGCAGTGTTATCTACATTTGCCAGCCCTACATCTGACTTCGTTGCCGCCGCCAAGATGGCAGTTTGCTTTGTGGCATCGGAAGTATTATCTACATTACCAAGGCCAACCTCACCCTTGGTTATACCCCCTGTTGCTTCGTCTGCAAGGCTTGCTAAATCGTTACTTCGGCTCATTGTCTTTTAAGAATTTGGCGTAATTATCTTTAACTTCTGAAGTCATGACTGCTTCAAACTGAGCTTTAACTACTGGATCAGATATTGTTGAAACATCTGCATCTGGGTTAAGTACATAACGATGAAAGTTTTGTGAAATCACGTTCCCAGACTCAATAATCTGAACTGCTTCTCTTACTTGTAAAGAATAATGATTCTGAATCTTTACAATTTCAATTTTGTCCGTAACTATTTGTTTAGAAAGTGCCATTTTTTAGTGCATTGAATAAGATGCTTGAAGAAAGATTTCTGAGGTTCCATTTATGTCATCTCCAGTTGCATTTGTTACACCTGTTCCTGCTGTAACATTTGAAGATGATGAAACATCGGAGACATATAAATATAGTCTATCAGTACCACCTGCGACAATGCCTGCTACTGGCCTCCTGTCCCAATTAGCCGTATAACCTACTGTTGCCGCTGGTACATGAGTGCTATGTGCGCTAAACGGAAGAGTACACCAAAGTGATGTGCCAGTTGGGCCAGATGTATAACTAGTCATGTTAATATGGATACTAACATGTATTATGTTCCCGATTTTCGTGTATTCTCCATGCCTACTACTAAAATTAACCCCACTTGCGGCAGTACTACTTCCTGTTATTGAAGGATTATAAGTTCCTTCTTCGTAGTCATCGAGCAGGGAACTATCACCACCAGAATTAAATTCTATCCCATGTCCTGCTGTGCCTATTTTTAAATCGCCATCATTTATTTCTACATTTCCAGAGTTGTCGATGGTCATTGCATTCGAAAAAGAAATCGCTGAATCTGCTGTGGCAGAAGTAGCCACTCTGAAATAATGTTGTCCGTAGGCTTGAGCATATTGGGAAGGTCGATAATCAGCACTTGACGAGGTTCTTTGCGCTTTCCAACTATCAGATCCAGTCTTATAGGCATTGTAGGACAAAGCATGAAAATCGTTTGCATTTGCACCTGTCCACGCAGAAAAAGAAAGCAAATCACCAACCTGTAAGGAACTCGCATCTGCTGATATTCCGCTTTCGGGTGTGACCCCAATCCCCACATTTCCAGCAGAGTCAATAATAAACGGAGTACTTGTCCCATAATTTAAAATACCAAACTTATCCCCATCTTCTGCCCCGATAGCCCACTTGCCAGTAGAGGATTCTAAAGATATTCTCGTTTCTACCGCAGTTGTTTTAACGTGTAATGCGTCAGTTATAGAGGAAGAAATACCAATTCCAACTTTCCCAGAACCATCAATAACCATTTTAGGGTTTGATACAGTGGGGCCAGCATTCCCAACCCAAAACATCATTCGGGAATCGTTACTCCAAGTACCGCTTTCTCCTACTTGTCCTGCGCCAATATGTCCTGATTCAGATGGGCCTGCATTAGCATCGCCTACTTGAAATTTTATAGCAGTAAAAGTGTTTGCTAATGTGCTTCCTGTTCCAGCATTTTTTAGGGTTAAAGGTTTATCTATGTTTGTTAAATTATCGCTCTCAAGATGTAGTAAGCTACTTGGTGATGCAGTACCCACTCCAACCCGATTGTTAGAGGAATCCACCTTTAACGTGCTTGTATCTACTGTGAGATCACCAGAAATCGTGGCTGAAGTAAGTGTACCAACGCTTGTGATATTACTTTGAGTCGCACCTGTTACTGTAGCGGCAGTACCTGAAGCATTTCCTGTAACGTCACCCGTTACATTCCCTTCAATATTCGCAACTAAAGTCCCTACAGTAATGTTTAAGTTTCCTGTACTAGATGCAGTAGAAGTTGACGTTCCTAAAGTGAATTTATCTTCCGATTCATCCCACATAAATAAAGCATCGTTCCCCGTGGAACCACGCTCTATGATTAAACCACAATCGTTAGTGTTGCTTGATGCTCCATTGTTTAATCCAATTAATGAATCTTTAACAACTGTATTTGTAGTATCAACGGTTGTAGTCGTACCGTTTACTGTGAAGTCTTGGGTTACAGTTAAACCGCCAGCTATCGTTACATTATCTGACGTATCTAACGTGATGGTAGAGCCACCATCCGATGCTTTAATTACGTTGGAAGAAAGTTTTAAGGTAGGAGCTACAACTTCACCAGTAAAGGTTCCACCAGTTTTAGGAATAAAGTTCGCACTGGTAACGATTCCTACAACTTGAATACAGATTTCGTCAGATGCTGTAGCCGCTGAACCAAGAGTTACTGTTGATGCCGATGGCTGAACCGTGTAATCAGTCGTGTGTACCAACTTAACACCATTCCTCCAAACGCTAACCGTATCTCCGGCATTACTAGCAATAGGAAAAACAGTTTGCCAATTAGTGCCATCACCATCGTAAGCCCCGCCACTCCCAGTAGAGTCAGTGCCTACAACAAAGCGATCTTCAACCAGTCCGTTACCACCGTGTACACCCTGTAATCCTTGTAATTCAAGAACATCTCCTGATGCCACTCCTGATGTAAGTGTTATATTACTGCCTACACCACTTGCAGTTTTAGTGAAGTCTGTGTCTGGGAATAGTCGAACCCCATTCAGATAGGCATCAACCTTCCCCTCGTCATAGCTAACATTAAAAACAGTCTGACCGACAGAAACTCCGCCAGATCCGACTACATACTTTCTCCTGTCTTCACCAAATGAAGTGGATGGTGCTCCTACATACCTCATGTTATTTCCAGGTAGCTGGCTATACAGTTAAGTGATGATGCAGTATCAGAGAGAACTTTCAGTGAGTCTCCTGATTCTAAAACCATCTTGTCACCGACAAATACAGACACTAATGAGCTTGCTGGGATAGGAACCTGATTGATCACAACTGCGTCACCAGTGTCACTATCTGCACTGTTGTTTACTTTAACAGTCCCTTTGATTTCCGAGCTTCCTGTATTGATGAGCTGAAGCCCGATTAAAATAACCTGCTTACTGTTCGTGTCAGAGCTGCTGATGATTGTCTCATCAGAAGAATTGCTGACCGATGTCAGGTGTCTTGAGCGAAAGGTATTTGCCATTTGGCCTCTGTGCTTATGTTATCAACCGAGAGCAATCGCCATAGCGACACCCTGGCCTATTTCTGCATTCCAATTATTTGCGCTGGCAACGTAGGCATCTGCTACTTGAGTACCCTGCCATGTTCCTGTGCCAACAGTTCCAACCGTTGCTAGGTTCGGTATTGAAGTAATAGAATTCTGTGTTGCCGTATTAACCTGACCTGTGATATTACCCGTAACATTCCCAGTGACATCACCTGTAACATCCCCAGTTAAGTCGCCTGTTACATTTCCTGTTACATTACCTGTAAGATTACCTGTTACATTCCCTGTAACAGCTCCTGTAACATCTCCCGTAACATCACCAGTTACATCACCAGTTACATTTCCTGTGAGATTAGCTTCAACTGAACCTGCAATAAATGCTTCAGAACCTATTGTCCACTTGTCTGAAGCTTCATTCCACAGGAGCGTTTTGTCTGCGGAACTTCCTCGTTCAATAGTAATCCCAGCATCCTGACTTGGTGCGCCAGTATGGTTGCTGTTAAGGACAATATTGTTGTCGGCAAGGTTAATTGTCTCTGTATTAACAGTTGTTGTAGTACCAGATACTGTAAGATCACCATCAAGAGTAGTTGCGCCTGTTACTCTTAAATCCTTAGCTGTCCCCCCAACTGTACCAACAGTTAAGTTTGTAACAACACTCGCTCCCCCAGAATCAGTTGCACCACCATCTATAACATTAGTACCCTGCCCAGACTGAAGGTATCTTCCTCCAGAGACATTAACGGTTTGATAGGTGTTCGGACTTCCAGTCGCTGAACATATTCTGAGATTATTCGTTGTTGTGTTGAAGTAAAGCGTTCCTACGCTAATCGTATAACTATTACTGGAGGCATGGCTGTCGGCTGCAGCATCATTCGCATGGTCACCAAGATAGTCACCTTTAAATTGAGTTAGTGTATTACTGGCATTTGTTGCTGAGGTCGAAGCATTGGAGGCACTCGTCGAGGCTTCACTGGCTTTGGTGGTTGCTGTACCGGCCTGAGTTGTTGCAGTGGTCGCATGGCCTGAAGCAGTTGTTGCTGAGCCTGCCGAAGCTGTTGCCGAGTTCGCACTGGCTGTAGCTGAGTTAGCACTGGCTGTAGCTGAACTGGCTGAATTCGATTCTGAGGTCGCCGCTGCATTCTTTGAGGCAAGAGCGTCGGCTCTAGCATTCTCAAGACTTTCCGACCCTATCCATTTAGGCATTAGTTCAATCCTTCAAGGGTTGAAAGAAGCACATCGATGTGTGCGCCCGTATCGCACCTGACTTTAATAACATCCGCATTGGTTCCGTCATGTTTTACAAAGACCCTGGATTGAATGATCTCCACACTGTTTCCTGTAGCGATGGAGATGTTGTTTGCCAGGTTGATCTCCGTACTTGTCCCTCCAGGTACAAAGACAACATCTGCTGTAACTGCGGCAGAATGGGTGTTGCACAGAACAAGACTGCATACTACAGACATGTTCTCTGTTCCTGATGTAGCATGGGCAGGGGCAGTAAATACTGTGGCTAGACTCGTACCCACCCCGTTTGAATAATGTCTATTTAGTTTCTCTGCCATACGTCAACAATCGTTAATTGTAAATTAAAAATCACCACCCCCTATTGCAAGGGACATTTTGATCGACCTTGTTCTGTAATCCTGCTGAAGTTCAACTGTCCCGCCTGATGATGTCGAGGATAAGTTGATGGTCGGTGTATCGATTACGGGGGATGAACCCCCTATGACAGGATGTCCTCCAGCCGTAGCTCCGTCATGAATTCTTAAAGTCCAGGGGTTTGAAGCCGAACCTGAGACAATATCCCCATTGCTGTCTACAGGGGTGACTATGGTAACTTCACCCTGAGATCCTGTGAAAGAGGCTGTCTCTGTCGGGTTGCCTCTTCTTAACTGAACTGATACTGCCATTTTCTACTCGATGTTAGTCGGTTAAAGTTTATGCCTCCTGAGATGGATGCTGGGTTCAGGGCATCTTCCCTTACTGCCTCCTGTGTCATCGCTTCCTTCTTCTGCCTGTAATATTCTGACTTCTCTGTGTTCCTGAGATCATGCTCTTTCAAGTAAGCTCTCTCTAAAGCACCATACACAAGGATATTCATGAACTTCCTGTCCACCTCATATTCAAGTCTGTAGTCAGCAAGAGATCTTAGCGGGTAAGAGCTGCCTGCAGAGGTGCTTCCATCCGTATTGGATTTCAGCTCAGTTAGTGTCTGGTCTGACTCGTTAAGTGTGTACTGATTGTTTGAAGTATCCACCATCACATTCGTAGCAGTGGAGGACGAGGAGTAGGTAGTATTATCCTTTAACGACACAGGTGTGTTGATATTACTCTTTGAGAACTGATAGGGGATGATGTCAGAGGCATGAAGTGGGCGGTACACCCCATAGAGCGTCATCTTCTGAATCTCCGACGGGATTGGATATATCCTGAAGAAGTCAGAGGTTGCTGAGGTTAGTACAATAGCCTTACACTTCCCCGTTTTCTCACGCCATTTTACTGTTGTCGTAGTTGCCGCACCAAATATCTTAGTTGTTTTATCCTGTGAAGATTCCACTTCATCCAGCGAACCCGCCACTGCATAGTGACGCATCTCAGATTCAGTGACGACAGGGACTTCCAGCCCATCTACCTCGACATAAGTTAAGTTCGATATGTCAGCAGGAAGAGAAAGAAGAAAATTATATGCAGTCCCAGTAATAACGGAGCTGTTTGCAGAGGTTCCCCCAGTGACGGTTTCTCCTATGGAGAAGCCTGGGCCTGTGAATGTATCAAAAGTCGTTTCCGTTCCTGAAGTTAGAATCTTGCCTGTCGATCCTGTAACATTCCCCGTAATGGTCTCACCCACATCAAACTCAGGGTCAGAACTGAGCGTAAGTGCAGAGGAGGCAGAAGTCTGACTGGAGGAACTGACTATCGGATAGCCGACTCTTGAGACAAAATCCTCCGCAGCCTCATGGAGGTACTGATTGATTTCATGTTTTCCCCAGCGGACATACTCACTGTCCTGCAAATATATACGTACCCTCTCCCGTGCCTCGGCTACGCCTATAGTCATTAGTCTACTTCGATTTTCTCGTGCACCGCTTTGGTTTCTTCAATGTACTCATTCACCGCCTGATTGGCAGACTCAGGCCATTTAACAACCTGGATATTGTATCTATGGGCTTTATACCCAATAAGCTGTTGCCCTAAAGCTGGCTGAATGTATCTTGTTTCAGTAGATTGAAGAAGATTCTCGAAATGGGCTGGAGGTATTGCAACAGTTATATTCCTGGGGATAACGATTGTCCAAGTACCAGCCGTGACATCTAAAGGGCCACTATCTACATTAGGGTCGTCACCAAATCCAAGGACAATAACTGCCCAACCTGGAGGTTCCTTCTCTCCCCTCTTAATAACTAACGCACTGTCTTTCCCCATTGTTTTGAATGGATCAAGCCTGCCAGTACCAGGGTTAAACTGACCTCTTACGTAGTTACCTTGTTCGCCTGCGGGAATGAATCCCCCTGCTAATTCTGCCATTTTCTTGCCTTTAAAAAGTAATAAAGCAGGCCAGAGACTGGTGGTTCTTCACCACTAACTCTTAACCTTAGATAAACACCTCCGTCTTCCGATGGAGGCAGGAATGTGGACATTGGTGTGTTATGCCAACGTCCAGTCTCACTGATGTCTGTCCAGGGCAGGTAAGCTCGTAACGATCCCATCACATCTGCTTTCCGCCCTATCGCTGCTTCCATCTCAACACCAGAGAACCGTTCTGCAACAATCAGAGTTATAAGCTCTGGAACATAACCTGGGTAAAGCTTCAGCCTTAAGTTTACCTCTGAGCGAAGTAGCCCCGTTTCAGGCTCAGCCAGATCCGTATGTTTGAGCACGCGAATCTGGCTTTCATAAACAGCTTGAGCAATGGGAGCGTCAGACTCCCACCCCTGGAACTTAGCTGAGTGACGAACAGGCAACCTCTAGCCTATAAAGCCACGCTTCCTGCAGAATTTTACAGGCATACCAGGTTTTCCAGCCGACACTTCCAGTCTGTCCAAGCGGATCGGTTACCGCAGGCTGTGGCATCACAACCTTAGGAACGACCGAATCAAACCCGCTCATACTCACACAACCGATAGCATCGGATGAGAAGATGAGAATCGGATAGACCTTTGCATAAGGACTAGAGCTGATGCTGATAGACTCAAGTGCCGTACCGTTATTTCTATCGGCTGCATTGGTGTTATTAGCATCAAGCTTGTCGCCAACCTCTCCTCCTGCAGCACCACTACCTGCAATATCTGGAGTTCCTACCTCACCATAATCAGTACCCTCATTGATCCCTGTATCATAATTCGTAGCACCAGCAGTAAAATTAGTGCTTTGAAGAATAGAAGGATCTAGATTCTCTCTGGTTTGGGCAGAATTAAGTGCTCCGCCATCCCATCCAGTCACGTTTGCATCATAAGGATCGTGCCCAAATGGTGCTGCCTGAGTGGTGACAATAAAACGGATAAGCCCTACGGCTCCAATCTCCCCAGGCATTACCTGCATCCCACCATTAGCGTACTTCTGGTAAGGTACATATCCTGGAAGATCCTCAATATCCTGACGAAGGTCAGGGTGGCAGACTGCCATGTAGGAGTCTGGAATTGCACTGGTGTCGTAGCTCGGAGAAGGCTTAACGATCTTAGCAATCTTCGTTGCCTCGTTATTCTCCAGGGCACGAATAGCTGTGTCTAACAGCTTTGTCGTAGGAGTTAACCCGCCAGCAACAGTGGAGTTACGTCCTTTGGTTCCACCGATAGTTCGGTTTACCAAATTCCTATAAGCTACAGTAGCTGCTGTCGTGCCAGTTGACCCGCCTGAACGATCAGCCGAAGTCCCTGTGCGAAAGTGCAGGTAACTGAGGAAGTCCATTAACTCCGCAGCCTGAATACTCTGACGTTCTGTAATCTGCTGGATTACGGGGTCAGTGTGGTTAGCAACCAATACGTCAGTGGTCGAAACATAACTTCCGTACTGATGCATCTTCACCTTCATGGTCACCTGGGTCAGATTATCCGCAGGTGGTTTTACGCCCTCAGCAAGGGGTACTAAAGGAAGGTGAAACTTCTCATACCTTCTCCAACGAACTTCCAGTCCGTCGTTCTGCGCTTTGGTTTCCTTCTGGGCAAACCTTGCGAAAACCAGGTTTCTCTTCGCTATGGTGAGAAACTGTTTCTGTATAGTGAAAGCATCACTCTTATGGAGGGCCCCATATTTAGACCCACTAAGAGTTCCGACGCTTCCATCTTGGAACACTTGTGCCATTTTAAACCTCTTATATAGAGAATTATTACTAAGCTCCCCCTATATAAGGAGAGCCATTAATTTACTTCATAATCGGGAATTGAATCCCATCGTTCCTGGTCAGACATATTGTCCCAGTTATTCCTCCCAGCCTGTGGCTGAGTCGGGACTTGTCCTCCCATAATACCTTGTACCTCCTGCCTCCTGACCGTGGTCTGCGGTGGCATCGTACCTGAGAACTGCTGTCCTTCAGGAGTAGCAAGAAAACCATTCACACAGTCTATCTTGTGGCTCGTTTCTCCCATCTGCATTTGCCACATCCTCATGCGATCTGCGCTGACCCAGTCCCTAAAGGGCTGGTAGCTGTCAACAGCAGGCCATACATGCCCTCCGAGTGCTGATGCAAGTTGTGAGTCCACACGTATCTGTTCTATCTCAAGTCTCGCATTCTCAGCTTCCTGCTTTGCCGTTACTGCTTCCTGCTGGATCTTCTGGAATTCATCATGCTCTTGAAGCGTCTTTTGCTTCATGGCGAAGTTGATGTGTTCCTTCACACCTTTAAAGATGTCAGGGAAGTCTTTCTGTATCGACTTAGCTTCTGCTGAAAAAAACGAGTCTTCAGTTATAGGCTCCTGCTTTGGCTGAACGTGGTTCGCTTGCTGTACCTGTTGCTGCGCTTCCAGTGTTTTCAACCGTATCTCCTGCATCTCCTGCTTAAGACGGGAGTTTTCACTCATCGTTTTATCATAAACAGGACGGAGATCGTTATAACGCTTGTTCCAATCGACTTCGACAGGTGCTTCTTCCGAAGGCTGTGCTGTTGTTTGTTCGTGGTTCTGAGTCTCCTCAGGTACGAATTGTTCTTCCATACTATTCGTCTGAATGGGTTAGCAGTTCCCTTATCATTGTCTCAAGGTCAAGCATCTGCTTGAGTTCTCGAATCTCACCGATAAGAGCGTTAAATGCTGCAATGCGAGATGTATCATTGAGGGTTTTCTCAGTGAGTTTCTCCTGCTTGATACTCAGCCTACGCAGCAGCAAATTCTTGAGTATCCTGAACCTCGGGTCTTCCTGCAGGGTTAGCAGGTACTCCAGGTTCTGTCTGTCCAGGCTGTACTTGACCTCCTCCTCCAAATTGTTCTTGGAGTGCTCTAAGTTGTTCTTGGAGGAGAACGCTTGTGTCAGCCATTTCATCTGCAATATCCGTTTCTAATAACTGCCCTTCTTTTAGACGGGCAATTCGTTCCTGAATGATCCCCTTCCTGATATCAGAAGAGAGGTTTTTCTTTTCATCTGTAAGAGACATCGCATTATGCTTTTCGATTTCGATCTCTGCTTCCTGAGCCATAGCCTGTTGGGCAGCCTGCTGGGCTCCCATCTGGATCTGTTGCATTTGCTCATCTGACCTTATCAGGCCATCTACATCTAACCCCAACCCCATCTTCAGGGGATGAACCAACTTTGAAAAGTCCACATGCTGGCGCATCTCTGGGTTTTGTCCGACAACATTGAGAAACTCCAGGATCTGCTGGTTATTGATCTCCCTTGACATGAACATACGATAGCTATTTGCCCTGCATTCAAAGTCTCCTTTGATTGACATATCCTGAGAGTCAGCCATCAACCAGTGGTAAACAGCAGAAATGTTCTTCGTTACCATGTCATTGAGAGATCTGACCACACTAAGGGTTAGCTTCTGTGCATTCTGATCCAGGATTGACATTCCTGTTGCTGTCTTGGTTTGATACTGTGCTCCTGATCCCATCCCTATCGGGACTTGGCCTGAAGCCAGATCCGTATTTCTTTCTATGATCCTAATCAGATCAACCAGTCCATTTGTAACATCGGGAATAATCACTGGCCTGAATGCGTCGGTAGCCGACTCTCCAGATTTCAACCGCCATATCTTCCCAGGATATACATCTCCAAAGTCGTCTTGCGAAGCGTCAAACGCATTGGGGTTGAGGGCAACCATAGGTTGGCACGCCATCGTCTTTCCTTCGACATACATGCCATAGATGAAATTCATCATGGCCTGATCATCCCGTATCGCTTCGTAGATCCCAGAACCCCAGACGGAATCCTCCTGGTGCTGCCAGTAGGAAAAGTCGTAAGGAATCCTACCTTCAAAAGGATTGACCATGGCCTGGATGACTTTGCTTCCGAGCACCGTCACACAGACGGGAACATGTGAAGACATCTCTTCGTCAATCTCCATGAAGTCTCGAAGCTCTTCTTTGCCGACACCTTTGTGCCACATCTCAAGAACCTGATACTTCTTCAGGTGATATGAGGAATTGTATTCTCTCGCTGGGGAATCGTTAACGGAGTTACCCGAATGGACTCCCTCTCCCTGTTCAATACAGCTTTCAATTAAATCTTCATCGATCTTCCCGCCACTGCGTTGTGCCATCTCCCTCAGCTCCTGAGCCGAGAGGTAACTACGTTGGATTACATAATCCATATCCTTCTTGGAGAAAGCTCCAGGTGAAGGAAATATATCCCAGATGGAAACCCACTCCACATGCGGGACTAGCTCCTGTTCCACCAGACTCTCAACCTGACGCATCATCGGGTCTGAGTTGACTGTCTTGTAAACAGGGAAGTCCACCGTCTTTAAGACAATCGACTTAGTACATCCTGTCCCAAACAAGGTCATCTCGTTGATCACCTTGCCCAGAGTGTTCTGATAATCCGACTTATCCAGAACATCACGGATGGTTTGTTCCATGTTGTAGGCCCTTCGGTCTACTTCCTGTACAGGATCTGGAACCATCGCGATGTCAGGAGATATGAATCTCGGACGACGGCTTGGGGTTATGCTGAAAGGAATCTTCCCGTTCTCCATAATGGAGTTGATCAGCTTGACCCTGGCCTCCTGAGCCTTTCTCCGTGTGAGGTTGACGTAGATCCCACGCTGTTTCGCAAGCTCTACAGCACCTGAAGAGTTATCCTGAAACTCACCACGGTAGGCAAACCAGGCATCTCTCCAGATCTCCTCCTCCTCCGTGCGGTAGTCCGTTGCATCCCTGTAATAAGACTGCACCAGATTACCCAAGCTGTCGGGGGCGAGCTGATCATCATCAGACTCAACCTCCCTTAGGTCATATTGACCAGCATATTCTTCAGCCATTTATTTCTTTTTTCTTTTCCTACTCGCTCGCTCTGATCTGGCAATCTCAACAGCAGCTCCTATAGAACCAGTAAGGGCTTTTGTTTTTGGATGACTCTTCAAGAAACCCTTACTAACTGCCCTAACCATTTTCTCTTCTAAATTCTTGGGGGGCCTGGTGTTATCTTTTAGTGAACCCATGTCTCTGGCCTTTTTCGCTTTAGCAATGTTTCCAGAGTAATCGACCTTTTTCTTGTTAACCCCAGCATACTTTCCTTCGCCAGCAGCCTTCGCCTTGGCTGCAGACCTGCCTGGGGCTTTCTTCAAAGACACACCTTTCGATTTTTTCAACGAGACACCAGTGCCTTTGGTTTTCTTTGAGTCTGTTTTCTTTACAGGCTTCTGGTTTTGCAGAGATTTCTTCTTCGGCCGTACCGTTTTGGCTCTAGTCCCAAACCCTCCAACACCACCAAGATCCTCCACGATGTCGCCCATTCTACTTCTGGGTATACCTTTGCGTTTCCGCAACATCTTCATAAGCGATTCCTGTCAGCCATGGTTTTCATTTTGAAACTTCTGCCTGGGTAAACATTTTTCATCGTCTTCATTGACTCGGTCTTTGCACCCACTGGCGTAACTTGCTCCACAGATTCTTGAGGTACTGCATCTTCAGCCTTTGCTTTTCCGTTTTTCTTTTTAGGTTTAGGTGTCTCTTTGATCTCTTCTTCAGCCATACAACTCCTTGTAAAGCCCTGACAGCGGGAAGGCATAGAGGGTACACTGCCAGGGCAGAGCAGTGTTACCTGCTTTGTCAACAATTAACCATTAGTGACAAAAGCCGTCAAGCCCCAACGTATATTTCTCTTGGGTTTCGTTCAATTGGAAAATAACTGGGGGTATGCTCTTGATACGGATACATGTGACACATGTATGAGGATAAGGCTAACGACATGACACGGTCATCGTGAGACCCTGACTGTGCTGCTTCCTTACCGTTGGCGTGGACAACAAACGTCTGTAGTTCGTCTATTGTTTCTTTGGAGTGAACCACCAGGACACGTTCTCTTATAATCTGCCGTAGATGGTCTAATATGAGGGGTCTAGTCTTGATATTGGTACTGAAGCCAAGCTTCCTTTTCTGGCGTTGCCCCCTTTCATCAAGGGCCTTCTCGATATATAGGTTGTCGTAGTGGTGGACAGTCTGCAAAAACTTCAACGTAACCAAGCCATGGTTATTGTTTTCAACGCATAACAAGGCTCCTTTATACCACCTACCAATACAGGTGCAAACCCACGCAAGCAGGTCGGGGTCAATCTTCCCACACCAGGTGGCTACCTCTTCATAGTTTTCACAGTCCATGACCGTAATCACACTGGAGTCGGAGTTCCCGTCCACCAGTATTCCCTCGGAAACGTCAACCCCACTGCGATATTGCTTACCCTCCTGTGGTGGGTTCCACACCTGGAACTCCCCCTGAGGGTTTGGATCTAAGAAGTATCGCATTGTATTGAATGCGTCACGTTCCTTGAACTCGTTCACTGGGACGGAGAACCGTTTGCCTTTGTACATGTTCCTGTACTGCTCTGCTTCAAAGTACATCTGGGACAAACAGTGACTATCAAATGCTGATCTGCCCGAGGCAACAAACGCCTCCCTAGCGTAGCTAGGATATTCCTGATGGAATATTTGCAGATCGCCCTGACAGTTCCCGTCGATCATATACCTCCGCCACTTCAACTGCTCAGGTGTTACCCTGAAGGTTACTTCTCCGTCTAAGGTTTCATAGGTAACCTCCCTTTCAAGTAGATCCGTTTCCTCCTGTCCTCCGTACCTGTCCTCCTTCCCAAGACTGTCCATGAAACGGTCACGCTCGTTCTCATCTGCAAACTCCATCCTGTATTCATCCATCATGTACCATGGAAAGAACACAGTCTTGAATGCACTCTGCTCCTGGTCTGCCCTCCAGTATTCTTTATAAAAGAAGTTACCTACGCCCTGGGCTGTAGACTCCAACCATATCTCAGTGTTGTGCCCTTGCACCACGCAGTTCATTAACCCCGTGGCATATTCTCTTGCCCTATGCCCCCAACTCGCCACCTCAGAACAGTGAAGCATATCAATGGCAGCACCACGAACCTCAGATCCCTCAACCGTTGAAAGACTATATGAGCTGTTTAAACCACCGCCTTCTTTCCTGCCCCACCTCAGCTCTGACTTCCCGCTGTAGTACATCTCGGGTTTGATGTGCTTGGGATAATACTCAGCAAATGCTCTTGCCATATTGAACATCTCCTGGGTTGTGTCTTTGGAATGGGTCGTGATATGGGAACGCTTATTAAAGTTAGTCGCTCCATACTTGAACATGCGTGCCTGGATGTAGGTTGAGATACCTGCACGCCTTGCTTTGAGGACAATGATCCTGACCTGTCCCTCATCTCTGGACTGCATCTCTGCTACAGAGTGAAGGATCTTCTGGATTGAGTTCATGCGGAACGGAATCATGTTCTTCGTTCCGAACTCAGATATCTTCAGGCAATACTTGAAGTAGGTTTCATGATCCTGGAGCCTACGCATAAGCTCCAGGTACTGGGCTTTAGAACTCGATGTGTTCCCATTGCCCTGTGTCTGTGTTGAAGTAGACAATCCAAAACTCCCAGAAAGAATATAGACTCGCCGCTACTTTGAATTTTACAATAGCGTCGTCTTCCCATCTAGGTTTCTTTGTTTTTCTGGAATAGGCTTTGACCTCGTGTACAGCAAACCTATCAGGATAGACAACAAGAAAATCGGGATGATAATGACAACGATGCTGAGCAAGACGAATACCGAATGGCTCATACTTGTAATCAAGGATAACACCTCCCTGCTGCTTCTCTCTGAGATGATCCGCATAGTTAGCTTCCTGCTTGTTCATCTTGTGTGGATCTCGTACCAATGGCTTCATGCCTGCCTTTCCTGCTGTAGATCTTTTTGGAAACCTTCGTCTTCTCACGAAATCTCCTCAAGAAGTTGTTCCACTTGTGGCCTTTCGTTACGCATACTCCCATACAACACCTGACTTGGTTCTACGCTTCCTGCGTTTGCGGGGCGTATATTCGTTTTCAAAGGTATCTGCCACAAATGCTGGCATAGGGTTTAAGTCTCCCGCATAAAGCGTGTAGGTGTCAGGGAAAGGATGATAGCATTGTGCCTTATAATCCTTTCTGCTAATCCACCCCATGACATCAGCGAAGTCCCAGCCTCGACTCACCAGCATATAGAAATCACAACCACCTCTCTTATACGCCTTCTTGGTTAACTCAAGAGCATCCTTCTGTAGCTTTGACTTTGCTTTGACATCAATGAGCCTGCCCTTCCAGCAGAGATCCCAACCATCATCTGGTGTATCGCTTTCATCTACATAGCAATCGGGATCTTTGAATATAGAATTCAGGTACTTCTCAGCAGTGATTTCACCAATCACACCTTTCAAATGATTCTGATAACTGTGACGGCCTCGGTTTTTATTCCTAATATGAGCAATCTCTTCAGCTCTCTGATTGTCATAGGCAGTCAGCATGACACGCTCAATGCCAGCCTCTTTCCGTTCCTCCTCAGCTTCTCTCCTTTTCATCTCATCAAACTCATCCTGGGTCATACCAAAGTCCTCAGGTGTAGTCTTGATGCGGAAATCATCCATGTTAATGATCGGGCCTTTAATCATGAGTAGAACCTCGGCTCGATTTCCAAACCATCTCTCTTGAGGATCTCAAGGATCTTCTCATGGTCACCTGGAGATATCTCTCCCATCTCAGTATGAAGTGCCTGAATCGTGCGTCTGATGATTTCTAAGAACTCCAGTGGTATCGGCTCGTTATCCTTAAGGTCGTAATCCACCAACTCCGACATTGGTTTGGTTCCATCGACAAAATCCTTCAACTCAGGGTGAACCCAATCCTTCTTAGTGCTTAAGGTGGACGGATCTACATTGGGATCAAGGATCTTCTCCAGGTGTTCTTCCAGCTCAGGGTTATTACCCCATATTTTTATAAACATAAATACTCCTATGTTAATAATTAAACATTTACGGTGAGTGTTAAGTTTAGTCTTATTTACTAAAATGTCAAAGTTAAACAGAGTTTAATTTTAACAGAGACAGAAAGGAAGGACAGAGCAATGCTAGTAATGACAATCGATGACGAGGAGTATTGGACAGAGGAGAAGGACAGAGGTGGACAGATAGGCTTCAGTATTTTCAACCTACTGCGGGAATATAAGGACAGGTTTACTGACGAGAAGACATATATAACTATTACTCTAAAGAGTAATAGTATTAATAATATATTAATATAAGGATGATGCGTCTATGTCGCATCAAAAATCGCATCAAAAATCGCATCAAAAATCGCATCATTCTAAACATACCTATATATATACCCCTGCTAAAACCGCTAAAACCGCTAAAACCGCTACTTTTGTGGTCTTCGCTTAGCAGTTCTTGCGGTAGAAATGTCTTCGGTAAACTCTCCTGTAATCCACCAAGTCCTGTCTCCTTGCACTATGTAATTGTCGAAGACCTTCTTGGCATCCCTCATTATCTTTTGATCTTTCTTGTCTAAGTGGCTGGCTCTGCGGTGGACTACCCTGCAAAGCTTCCCAATTATATCTAGAAGCTTATCTTCCTCATCGTCTATGTAGTTTAAAACCATATATCTATCTTTTTTTTCGTCCATCACCACTTATCCTGTGTATCTTCTTGGTCTTTAGAGAGAGATGTCTCTCTGGGTAGGTGTACATCCTGTACATCTTCGTACTCACCCTCTATATCCTCCAGCTCACGCAGTGCATCCTCCACTTTGAACGTCGTTTCGGTCTTTTGTTCCACATATTTGTAACTATCAGGCAGTGCCAGGGTTAATCTCTCGGCCTTTATCACCTTAATCAGTGCCTCAGCCTTCTCATTCAACGACCTATACTTACGTGGATCTGTCTCTGCGAGTATTTCAGCCTTTATTTCGTTAAGCTCGCCCAAATGTTGGTCAGATACGCTCGCTCTACGCTCTCCAAGCCTCCTCACCAAGGCTGTTTGCATGGTGGTTAGAGCTTTTTCCTGGTTTCTGCCGAATTCCCAGTCCCCATTTACCGAATGTCGGTACAGTGTGCTCTTATTTATCCCATGCTTCTCGCATATTTGGGCCCTCGTAAGGATTCCTCCCTCGTATTCCGACTTTAGCAACGCCAGATTCACCTTAGTCGCCTGGTTAGGGGCCTTGACTGCAGTAACTTTTTGTTTCCTAGCCATATTCCTCACTTAAAATAGTAACCTCCGCCTTCTTTCTCATACCTTTTCTTACCCTTTGTGCCACTCACATGGTTCTTGCGCTTCTTCCAGAACTCATTCCCATGATTAATGCTATGACCAGGCTGAAATCTAGTGTCTCTGCCCTGTAACAGGTTCCCCTTATTAATCCTTCCATTCTCTCTCCTCCAGCAACCACAGCTTTTCACCCTCCCGCTCGTGACATCCGCCCTTCTCAGCACCTTATACATACCGCACGAGCACTTGTATAGGAACATGGCCTTGCCATTACGCACTTCTACGAATCTTAACTGAGTCAATCGTGATATCTGTGGCGAGGATGATGTATCCATTAGCTAACCCTCTTGTGAATTTGTTTCTCTGAGTATCTGAAACAAAGGTCTTCAGATCGGGCTCTGTGTGACGAACACCTTCAAACCAATGACCTGGAACCCATCTGGGTAAAATCTTTGCGTAGAGGACGAAATACATGCCTTTAATCTTATATACGTGCCCCAGAATGTCAACAATTAACCAATTCTAGGGGGCGTGATTCACCAATAATATCAGGGTGATGTGTGTGTGAGTAGGAGTCCCATATATATACAACACGGGGGTGCGGGTGCGGGGGGCGGGGGGTCTCGCAGACAGGCATTATGCTCGCAGCCTGCACCTGCTGGAGTTTTTACTTCGTAATGGTTCGGGGTTAAGTCTCGCTGAACTCCAGTGGCAGTCTGTTGCTAGCCGAGATCACTCCCGATCACGGTCACGGGGCATGCACCGTATCACGCATGCGTAAATCGCACACGGAGATTTGCGATGACTAAAGCCGAAATCCAAAGCCTCATCAGGCAGGCCATTAGCGAAGCTAATGGAATGAGTTACGTTCAGCAACCAAGCAAGCCCTCTAAGCTTACGCTTAAGGCCAAAGACTTGGGGCCTAGTGAGCGAGCGAAAAACCCTGCCGAAGCCAAAGCACGGTACAAAACCGAGCACGGCACGCTTTATTTCGACAAACCGCTAGCTAAGGGATCGACCATCACGATTACGATCCAGTAAGCCTGCGATTGGGGGCCTTCGGGCCCCCTTTTTTTGTGCCCTCATTTTGAGTGCAAAATGCTGTGCTCCATAGTGGAGTGCAAGCGATTCTAAATTAATCCTGCAATATCAAGGAGATACTATGCGTAGCTTACGTAGACAGCTCTGGAAGAGTAGATCGAGATCCGGTGAAACCAACCTTGAGTGGAGCGAGTGGAATGCTCGTTACCATGCTAGAAGGAGGTCGAAATGATTGAGATCAGAGACAGACCAGAGCACCACAACAACACGTTGATTCCTGAATCACTCAAGCGATCAGAGAGGCCATACCTTGTACCAATGGTCAACACTCTGACTGGTGAGCTCAGGATAAGACGTTTCGATGAGAGAGATAATGCGATGAGCTTTATCTCCACTCACCATGAATCCCAACGACTGTGGCCTGAAGATTTCGATAGGAAATTCACATCATGGATGATGGGATTGGGTAAGCAGTAGGTTCTTTAAGGGCATGTAATTAACCATTGTAGGCAATTACGTGCCTTTCTGGGGCAATACTGCCCATCTGCTTGTACCAGCAAATCGGGACACGAACCCGGAATTTTGTACCAGCAGTCCCATAACCTCATACGGAGATATTCCTATGAATCCAAGTGTAAGAAAGTGGATAGAGAGCAGAGCCTTAGCGAAAGAGGATGAGAAATTTCTCAAAGCTATGGCATTTATCCAAGTGCAGGAGATTCACAAGCCTGCTCTACCTGAGGGATGGACAGACCCTCAAGCATGGAGCAAGGTTTGTACGGTCTGCGACTTGACTGGACTACCACAACGTGAAGTGATTAGTGAAGTCATGATGGAGGCGAGTGAAATCGCTCAGCAATCCACAGGAGAATCTCTCGATGAGATCTTCAAGCAAGCGTTCAGGAAGACAGCGAAGGAACTGGTAGGTCACAACCAGGAGCTCCCTACTGACTTGTTGGACAGTTAGGAAGGACAGGGCGAAGCTAGTGATAGCAACGCCCCACATGGATTGGCGGACAGGTATGGAGGACAGACCATCCGCCAGTCTTCACAACCAAGCGTATTTTAATTGACCACTACTTGCAATTCGTTTAGAGTTGTAAGTATTGTTTAATTATCAACATTGTGTACATGAAGAAAGGGAACTTATGAGTGTTGATGGATGGAGTAACCTCAGTATACCTGCAGTGAGAAATTCTTCTAAGTTTAGCTGGGGTTTCGAGGCTGAGCGTGACTTCCTTGAGAAGGGAATGCCACGCTATGCCAGAGAGCATGGTTGGACTAAGCAAGAGCTTATCAAAGCGTACCGTGGTTGGTATAAAGGCTTTGCTCATCGACTTGAGCACGGCAGGTTTGATAATCCTACATCAGGCATGGTCTTGAGAGCCAACGAGCTGATCGACTGTTGCATGATGCAAATTAGAAAACATAACCGAGGATAATATGTACTCAAAAGACATGAGGTTGGTGAAAATTCTTTGTGACATAGTACGTGATGCAGAGAACCAGATGATGGCAAGGTATCCTTATGGAGGAGGCCACACCTTTCATGTAATGGAGGGTATTAATCTCGTCCGTAAAAACCTAATCTCTTCCTTATCTGCCGAGTACCCAGACATGGCGAGAAAGGAGATAGAAACTTTAACTAGAGCGAATAAAGCTTTATGAGTGAGCAACCTAAAGAAACTCCTGGTGAGAGGTACAGAAGAGAGTACCTTGAGCTAAAGGAGAAACATAAGGAGAAGATGCGTAAGCTACTGCTTCTTGAAACTTTAAAATCTAATTAACCAATATCAACAATGATTACATTCGGAAGTGATAAGGATCTTATTACTTATATCCTTGGCAGGCTCGACAGCATGTCAGCCAAGAACAGGGAGCGTGAGATAAGGGAGATCCGATCCATGATCCATAAACACCTCAGTAATTGGAAGGAGAACTATGGGTGACATACTGGAGTTCACTCACGACAAGGACGAGTGCTCACCACAAATCCACATGGATGAGGATGACGGTGTGCTTTGCCCTGTATGTGAGTCAGAGACTCTCACTGAAGCCTTGATGATTCAAGGTTCTAAGTGGAGAGCTGAGCGTGTTCAAACCAGACATATTATGAGTCAACTCATTGACTGCATGAAGTCTGTTGAACCTGCTCCAGGTAACGATGATGCAGTCTATCTGGATTTCTGGAATGAAATGCAGATGGGTGAAGTTCTTGTCCAGGCTGAGGCTTGGATGAAGGACAACCCAGAGGTAAAGATTGTATGAAAAAAACATGGATAGTTATATGGGAACATAAACATGGGGTAGACACATTTACTTTCCGTGATAAAAAAAATGCTCAGATAATACATGATCGTCTTGATTCACTCATCAATGATGACGATGAGTATGATGGTTATTGTGAGATGCTAGAAGAGGGTTTCATGGAAGATAATGAAAACTTCGACCCTAAAACCTTTAAGTTTATTTAAGGATAAACAATATGAATCTAACCCCTATTCCAGATCCAAAGCCTGATGACTTGGTGGTGAGGACATCTCAACATGAGATCGGTATTCTCAGGGTGTTCAGAGATAACCTCAACCACTCATGGACAGGCACATGGACTAGCCTTCATGATGCAGTTCAACATCTCAATAGATGCAGGAAGAGAAGTTACGTTCAAATCTGGTACAGACCCACACCTAATGTTGAGTGGGGTCTGGAAGAGATTGTTCGTTTCGATCCTGAGGATGACATCCTCACAGTTAATAGAGAACCATGGGTTGAACCCAAGGGTGAGGATGATGAGTTCCTTCTGAACAATGAGCTGAAGATGTTCAGGAAAACCATGGGCTTGATTAACAAGTACGTGGAAGAGATGGAGAATCTTAAATGCAGTGTTAAGGACTGCACTAACAAAGCGGCTTACGAAGTAAAAGATCCTGAGAACATGGAGCTTAAGGGGTATGCTTGCGAGCCTTGCCGTAACAACCAACTCAACTAAATTAGAGCAATGCACTTAGGGTAGCCACTCATTGGTGGATGGGAGGCTATCCGTGGAGCATTTCGCTCAATTCAAACCAACAATTTATTAGGAGATAAATCTATGCACGAAAGATTACGTGTCGATCATTTCGAGGCGATGGTAGCTAACATCGTCGGTTACTTTGCAGGCGTTCCAGTTAATGACTGGGGCAGACCAGGATGTGGTAAGTCAGCAATGAACAGGACAGCTCAGAGTTATATCCAATGGCAGGCACAGCAAATGTCTGACGAGATATACGATGACTTCAAAACCTTTGGCCTGATAGATAACAGACTCTCTCAGCAAGAGGGTATTGATATCCGTGGCCTGTTCAAGATTATCACTGACGAGAATGGTGACGAGTTCACCTCAACCATTCGACCTGTCTGGTTGCCCACTCGTGGTGCTGGGATGATCGTTCATGATGAGTTCAACATGGGCGAAGAGTCAGCAAAGAAAGCGGTGATGCAGTTACTTACTGATTGGATGGTCGGCACTCATATCTTACCCAGATCATGGGGTCAGGTAGGCAATGGGAATCTAGCTAGGCATAAAGGGCTTGGCAAGAAGATGACTCCTGCTGAAGAGAACAGGTGGTGTCACATATGGATGGATGACGGAGATAGTGACGATGATCGGGATGATCCGCATGTCATTGACGACATAGCAGACATGATGTCTGGAAGGTGCGCTCAGTCTTTCACCAGACTGGCACTGAATAATTTCACTCTTCAGGAAGGGGACATTCCCATTGACATCACCAAGGTAGTAGATTGGACACCTGATATCATGGATGGGAGAGTGACTGCATACTTTGATGCACGACCTCACCTCGTGAATACGTTTGATCCTGAGAGGAACAAGCGTGAGGACTACGGCTTCTCATCCAACCGAACCATTCAGTATCTAAGCAAGGTACTGCAAACGACTGAACGGTTTGGTAAGGAGTGCTATGACCTGGTGTTTAGAACCATGGCTCATGGTTTGGTAGGCCCCGGTGTTGGTGAAGACTTTGTCTGCACCTTGGATCTACTGGATAAGCTCATTGATCTTGATGCTGTCAAGCACAATGGGAAGTCAGCACCACTGCCGATTGATGATCCTACGTACAAGATCTCAGTCACATTTGTAGCCATGAGTGCCTTGGCTACGGCAGGACACTTCAACAGAGCAACGGGTGGTCACATCATTGACTATGTCCGTCGGCTCCATCAAATCTCACCTGAAATTCCTCCAGTATTTGTCAAACATCTGGAGGCTAACTCCCGCAAGCACAAGGGAGTGGAGGATGCTATCTGTGATCCTTCAGTTGGGTACATGAAACTGAAGGAAGACTATCTAATAACTATTTAATCAGGAGATAAATGTCAGACAAACCTACAACTCTCATTGCAGAGGCAGCGTCTTGGGTTGAGTTAGAACTTGGTAATGTCACCAAGAAAATCAAACTCAAACCAACTATTGCCCAGAAATTGGATAACGGTACTGTCCCTATTGCCTTTCGGGTTGACCACAACGGTAACCCATCAGGTGGACAGACAACAGATCGTCATCTGTATCTCTTTGACAAGGAGAAGTACGCTCATATCCAACGCTACCAGTCTGAAACCAGACGGGAGCACAACAAGCGTACCATTCCTGATGGTCGGAGAGGCAAGGACATCATCACATCACGCTCCATGGCTGGTGTGGGGATGAACGGAAAAGCTTATGACGACTGGCTTGTTGATCGGAAGATCGAGCTGGAACCACTGGCTCGTGACTTCGCATACAATACCTATCCAATTCTGGTGCAGGAAGCAAAGACTGCGCTGTCTCCTATATGGGAAGACATCAAGAAGTCTTACCCCACACCCGATCAGATCTTTGAATCCATTTCTATGAAGTGGGACTTCACTGAGATCCCTGTCGGTAAGCAGTGGAGTAAGATGAAGGACTTGCCTGTCGAACTCCGCAAGAAGATGGAAGCTCAAGCTCAGTCTCGTGTGAACGTGATAGCAAGAGACTTCTCCATCAAGGTGGCGGACAAGATTAAGGATCACATGTCCAAGTTCTCCTCAACCATGACGGCTAAGGGGAAGTGTGGTAAGGATGGATTCAGGCGGTTCAGTCAGACCCTCGTTGATGGAGTCAACGACCTGGCTGAAAGCTTGGAGGCTCTCAACTATGACAGTAATGAGGTGCTTACCGAGATCCAAAAGGATCTCAAGGAGCTGACTCAGGATGGCAACCTCACCAAGGATGCTATCACGGGTGGCGGTGAGCAGTTCAGAGAGGATCTTAAAGACGAGGCTGACTCTATCTTGAAGAAGGTAGAGAAGTTTAAGTCACAACTAGCTTAACCTAAGGGGCCCCACTGGGGCCTCTAATTAACCATTGTATACAAATGAGTATATGGAAAACAGTTCATTATCACATTAGTTGTGACAGATGTGATGCTGATACCACAGAAATTTTTTACTGCATCAACCAACAGCAAGCAATCAAAAACTTGCGGAATAGAAGCTGGACATTCGGCAAGAGACATCTTTGCCCTGAGTGTAACGGCAGTGCCTTTGACCCATATTTTAGAGAGGAGGTTGAAGATGGCTAAGTATACTACAGACCGCATCGATCAGGTCTGTGAGGATCTTGTAGATCACACTAACTGGTCATGGGGAGACCCTATGACAGATGACATTGCCCATATCATTTTAATCCACAAAGAACCGTTACAGGAGGAAGAAGATGAACCCAGCTAGAACTTTCTGGCCTAAGGAGGAGCTGCTTGCATCAGTCAAGAAGTCCAAGGGTACAGCAAAGAAGATAATCTGGAGACTGATTCGTGGTGAAAACCATTACGAAGTTGGAAGGCTGTTTGGAATAACAGCAGATGAGGTAATAAGAATCGTTTACAAAGTGGTGAACGATGAAGAATACCCCATCAATAATATACGTGTCCCCTCCATGGAGGCAGTGACATATCAACGTAAACCTGAACCCAACAAGACTCAGGAAGAGTCCACTAAAGAAATCATTGATGATTATTCCAGAGTCATGGTGCTGTCTGTTCGAGGATTCAAACCAAGAGAGATAGCACAGCTCACAAGTATCCCAATCAAAGAAGTCTACAAGTATCGCCACAAGATACGGCACGGCAAGCGATGAGACAGCCTGCTTACACCGTAACTAACTGGCGTTACTGGGCTAACGTAACCTGCACTCATTTCAGTGGCGGAGAAAAATCGCTGATGGATTTGTATGACGAGGGTTGGTTCAGTCGTGCCAACGTCTTGAACATCCTGTTCGGTGGTATCAAAACCTGGAGGAAACACACTAAGCCTGTAAGAGAGGGGCTACTTCAAGCCACTCGTGAACACAAGTACGTTCACATGACTAACCAAGAAATCTTAGACAGAGATTTCCATTGGAGTCTCATTTACCCATCCATGAAGGGTGATGTCGTTGAGGCTCGAGAGGACAAAGAGGAATACACTGAACTCGGAAGGCTCCAGAAGTTTGAAAAATCTGAAGAAGATGATGAGTTTTAATTTGATTAATCCAATTTTTAAACGGAGATATATCTATGACAAACCAAACGGTACTCCCAAGTGCCGAAGAAGCGGAAGCCAAATGCCGTAAGGACATTAAGGTAGCCGTTAGGAATCTCATATCGAGGGCTCCTGTCCTTGCTATGATGCTCATCGAGAAGCTGAGCTTTGTTACTGACTGGGATCACCAAAGTTGCTGGGTCAATGGCAAGCAGCTTGGGTACAACCCTATCTGGTTGGCTCAGAAAACTCTCGAAGAGATAGTCTTTCTCATAGCACATGAAGTTCTTCACTGTGTGCTCAAGCATCCACTCCGCAGAGGGAACAGGCATCACATGCTTTGGAATATAAGCTGTGACTTCGCCATTAATCTCCTGCTTGTGGAGTATGGTTTCGGCAAGTTTGTCGAAGGCGGGATGATTGACGAGAGGTTTAAAGGACTCACTGCAGAGCAGATCTACGACATCCTTCTCAAGGAGATAGGTCAACCACCTCCACCACCTGGCCCAGGCGAGGAGGAAGGAGAGAATAAGACTGAAGCTGAAGAGAAGATCGAAGAGATGCACAAGAAACTCAGTGACTCAACGGGTGAAGTACACGACACCCCAGAACCTCAACCATCTGAAGAGCAAGAAGGTGAGACTGAGAAGGACGGTGACGTTCAGTTCGGTAGTGCTCAAAGTGAGTACGATCCTAACAAAGCTCCTGTATCTGCTCAGGTAGAGATAGATGAGGGAACAGATTGGGATCAGGCAATGACTAGAGCACTGACAACTGCGAAGAAGTCATGCGGAGAAGGATCTGTCAAGATCGGCAGAGCGATCAAGCAGGCACGTAAAGTCCCTGTTGATGTGGTTGCTGAGCTTGAGGATTTCATGACGAGACCAACCCGATCTGATCCTGATTGGATGAGACCAAAACGTCGGCTGTTGGCGCATGATCCTACATGGTGGTTTCCTGGGAAGGGTGGCTATGAATGTGGTGATCTGTGTGCTGGGATGGACGAGTCAGGTAGTGTATCTGACCCTGAGATCCGAGGATTGTGTAGTATTTTTTCTCACATCCTTGAACGACACCCTGCCGAAGATCTCAGGTTTTGGTTAATTCATTTCGATCATGAGGTAACATGTGCAGAAGTATTTACGAAGAAGGACTTGCCCATCGAGTATGAACGTAAGTCTTTCGGAGGTACATGCTTTGACTCTGTTGTCGATTGGGTCAACAACAAGAGAGAAGACGAAGAGGACTTTAATCCTGAATGTCTTATCTTTCTCACGGATTTATGTGCTCCTCCACCAGATCATCAGGACTATCCGATGATGTGGATCAGCACAGAATTCCACCATCCATTACAACACAAACGATTCCCTGGTGATGTGCATTTTTTCCCACAACACTGGTCGAATTACCGTTGACAATTAATTAAGTAATGTTTACATTGATTAATTATTATGACTGATCAAAACTTTGCTCTTGATGAGGCCGTTGACGACTGGCATAGACAGCATCCTGTAAGGTCTATGTTTGAAAGATTCATGAGCTTTATCAAGGGTTTATGGCGGAGCAGTGACGCTCCATTCTAAAACAAAGGGGGACATGGAGTCCCCATGATTCATCCTTATACTGGAGATTTTTATGATAGAAAAACTTAAAGAATTGTTGCTAGAAATTCAGCAAATCCAAAACGACAGGGTCGATCTTGACAAGCTCAAGGATGACCTTGATACAAGAGAGAAACTTGTCCTTAAGAAAGTTGCAGACATGACTAAAGCACCACCGTCTACTCAGATGGATATGTTTCAAGAACCAGATGACTGGGAGGAAAAATACGTCGACTCTTCAGAGCCTGTATTAGATCTTTCAAGGTCAGATAAAATTGAGGTTAAATATGTTGGTGAGATCCCTGATCTGCCGACATTGGTTCAAGCTGTCAAAGAGACACGCTTCTATAAGAAACATGATCAGTCTGACGCTGCGAGTGACTGCGGTCTTGCTTCATCTACATGGAGCAGGCTTGAGTCAGGCAAGGAAAAGAACCCAAGAGGCAGAACTCTCAATGCACTGAAGAGCTATGTCTCAAAGTACAATCCTAACTTCTATGACGTACCTTTTTAATCATGATACCAGAGAAAAAACTTAACCATATCCTTGGTGATGTATGTCCCGAGGTTCTGCATGACTTTGATCGGCCTGATGTCGATTTCCACACGATCAGAAGGCGTTATCAGTTTGGTGATTACATAGGTGGCAGTGAGGCCGCTTCAATCATGGGGTGTGGATATACCTCAGCAATCACCACCTACATGCAGAAGACTCAGCAGGAGGATGTTCCAAATCTCTCAGGTCTGGAGCATATCGAATGGGGTAACATGCTGGAGCCTATCGTACTAAGGCGTACCGAGGAGATCCTCAATCTTAATATTGAGAAACCAAACTACATGTATATCCATCCCTTGTACGACTTCATGACAGCCAACTTTGATGGCGTGTCTGAAGATGGGAGGCTGGTTGAAGTCAAGACGACGGACAGTTACAAACGGAAAAGTTTGTTGGAGGATGGCGTGATACCAGATGACTGGATGATACAGATGCACCACTATGTGTGTTTCCGTATCCCAGCATGGCATCCACAGGCAGGTGAGCCTTTCAAAGGGTTGATCCTGTCAGCCAAAACACACATGCAGAAAGATCCAATCATCATTGAAACACCTGTTGATTGGTTATTATGTGAAGACATCATTGAGAAGGAGAAAGCTTTTATACAAAGGCTTAAGGATATGAACCCTCCTCCCCCTGATGGCAGTGACTCAGCTACCGCATCGGTTAAGCTTATACCTTTGGGTGAAGGTGAGATCGAGAAGAATGAGGAGATTGAGTCTCACTACAGAGCAGCAAAGGATGCTAAAGCATCCATGGATATGTCAGAAAAATCCTACAAGTTTCACAAGAATTACATCCACACCCTCATGTCTGAGCAGGAATGCAACAAGATACGTGGCATTGCCTACAGCAGGACATCCAAGAGGTTAAGTGAAAAGCTTCTCAAGAAGAGGCTTGCTGAACACAACCTCTCTCACTTGATAGAGGAGTGTAGGCAGGAGTCACCTCCCTATATTGTTCTCAAGTAATTAACCATTGCATTCATATCGGCCTGTCCTCTGGGCAGGTCGTCCCAATACCAACATTACCATCGGAGTATATATTTATGAAAGTTAATATACCTTTATCAAAACGTGTAGCTCGTGTCAAAGCTGACCTGGTAGAACAGGGCATCGGAAAGAACAGCCAGGTAACTGGTGGTGGACGTTACAAGTATCGTGGTGTTGACGACACCATGGCTACTGTATCTGCACTCCATGTAAAGCATGGTGTTAATGTAAGCATCATTGAGATAAGCAACTTCGGCATTGCTAATAGCGGTGGTGTTCACATGTCAGCTATTATGACCTTTGCCTTTATGAGTTCCGACGATCCTCAAGATTTCCTTAGGCATGTAGTTGTTGCCGAAGGTAAGGACTCGCAGGATAAAGCATCAGGCAAGCTGCACTCATACGGTTATAAAAACTGTATGTTCTCCTTCTATGAGATCCCTGTAGCAGGTCAGTCCATCGATGACTACGATCCTCGGATCGACAACGAAGAGTCTGACAATGCACCGATAGCTGAAGGGGATGCCCCGAAGGAGTCTCTTCAATCAGGTTCTAAGTCTACTAAGGGAAGCAAAGGTAAGGGGTCGCAAGCCTCTGCCTCCAGCGTACCAGAAACCAAGACAGAGGAACCAGAACTTCAATCCATCGGTAGTGAGGATGAGGGAGATCCTCCATTTGAGATCCCCCTCACCTCCGAAGATGGGATTAAGAGGATGAATAAAATAGCCTCACTAATTATGGAGAATCCAGAAGAAAGCAATGTGCGGAAGCTTGTGACTGAAGCACGTTGGTTAAGGGATGAGCATAAGATTAATGGTGGGGCATTCGATCTTGTCAGGAAGCAAGCCAAGCTTGCTCACATTCAGAATAACACTACCTCACAAGAAGCATGACAAGACGAATCACCCTTCAATCTTTGGGTGAGAACGACCCCGTTACTCGCTTCCTTTGTGAAGACATGGTGTCGGGAGCCATCCTCTGGCGGATCATGTTATCTAGTGAGGATGAGATTGCAATTCCTGTCCGAAAGATCTGTGAAGCCGTGAAGATAAAATCCCAGAGCGTTGTATCCAGGAGGCTACAGTGGCTCGAAGATCACGGCATTATACAGAGTACACCTGGTTCGAGTAAGTGGGATGCCACAACTTACAGCATCAACTATGAATGCCGAATGTTCGTGAAGAAACGAACTGTTAAGAAAGGCAAGCTTGAGGTTGAGGCTGAAGTCCAGAACTTTGACACGGTTGAAGACCAAACAGATATGTATGAGACCATGCTTCAACTGTTTACTGAAACGAACTACAGAATACACGGCAAGAAGTGGTTGCCTCGTTCACCCGAAGCCAAGCAGGACTGGATAAGAGCCTGCAAGAAAGTTCTTGAGTTTGAAGGTGTCACTCCTGAGGTCTATGTCTCAGTGGTAGAGTTCCTTGCGAACCAATACAAGGAGTATCTCAATGGTGAGGAATACGCCATGAGAGTACAGTCGTTACCCAATCTTGTAAGCCTTCAGAAAAATAAGAGCATTACAAAGCTGGAATCTGCCTTGGATAAAATGGAGTCCAGTTCAAATGTTAAGAGGAATACCTCAATGCCAAGAAATACATCAGCCAACATGGAGTTACTGATGAAACGTCAACAACAAAAACAAAACATAGCCAATGAAAAACCAAATGATAGATCCAGAAATGTCAGTGGATTACTTAGTGGCACTACTGGCGGAGACATTCGGTCAGGTACAGGTATCGGAAGTTCAGATGAATATCTGGAATGATGCCCTGAAGAACTTGTCTGAAGACGAGCTCAGAAAAGCATACGACAGGGTCATTACAACCCGACAGGATCGAAGGTTCCCAGTACCTGCTGATATCATCGCTGCCTTGAATGGTACGTATGAAGACTCGGCAATACTTGGTTGGAACACAGCGTTCCGTGCTATACTTACTCATCCTGGGAGGTATCTTGAGTTTGAAGATCCACTTATAGCTGAGACTGTACGTGAGCTCGGCGGGGTTCCGTTTCTCTCGAACATGTCGCAGAGAGATCTCGGGTTTCAACGCAAGCCATTCATTAGCACCTACATTATCCTCGCTAAGAAAAGCAAACGTGACTACAACCCTGTATGCAAGGGGCAGTATCTCACACACAATAGTAAACCTGTACTCATCACGAAGAAAGAACCTACGCTCATTGAAGAGCCTAAGGAAGAATGTGATGTTCCCTTCTAAGGAGATCTATGCAGGAAGTCTATAACAATATCGAAAAGGAGATCATTGCCGAGTGTCTACATAACTCAGAGGTGATAGCCAACCTCCGAGCCAAGTTGTTACCCCAAGCATTCTTCGACCAGTCTTACAAAGAGATCTACAAGAAGGTGCTTGAGATGAATGACGAGGGAGCAATCGTTAGGCCATACACAGTGCAGATAGAGATTGAGAACGAAGGTTCAGAAGTCTTACTGCAAGTGTATGAGTCTTTGGAGGATCTTAAAGAGCACCACCCTTCCGATCCTAAGGTCTTCAATGACTATGTCGGAAGGTTGAATGATCGGTTTCAGAAAGCATACGCCAGCAAGGAGTTGGCGAATGCCTCTGATAAGATCAGAAAGGGTGAACCAATACAGGATGTATTCACCCAGGTAGAAGATCGATTAAGATCTGCTTCAATGCAGAGCCGCAAGCCATTTCGCCCCTTTGCTGAGGTGATAAGGGACGAGATGGGAGGGATCATGGAGAGATCCTCACCTGGCTACGACATCGATAGCTTCTACGTGCCTGTGCCGTTTCAATCCATGAAGCCCTTCCTCAAAGGGTTTCGCTACGGTGCATTATCCCTGCTTGGTGCAAGGCCGAGCCACGGCAAGACTACCTTCGCTCTCAACTGCATCAACCATGCAGTCAGGAGTGATGTTAAGACGATGCTGGTGTCCATCGAGATGACAGAGTCTGAGATTGCTCAGAAGATTCTGTCTATGAACACTGCCATCCCTACCAGTAACCTGATCCAATCATCAAGTCTCACGGAAGAGGACTTGGAAGTCATTGACGACAGTATTCAGAGAACCAAACAGCAGTTTGCTCTGAACTTCTCCATCGATGATACATCCGAATCGCCTAGTGATGTCATGCGCTGTATCCAGCGTGCCATCAACGATGGTCATCGGCTGATTGTGATCGACCACTTACATGAACTTGCCTTCGACGAGAGGCGTTCACATATCTCTCTTCAGGAGGCGATGGGTAACTTCGTCAAGAGGCTACGGAATATGGCTAAGAAGTATAACGTAGCAATCCTGGCGTTGTGTCAGCTCAACCGAGATGTTGAGAAACGTGCTCAAAGAACACCCGTTATGTCTGACCTCGGTGAGACAGGTGCTCTCGAGCGTGCTGCTTTCAACATCCTTTTCCTCTACCGAGATGAAGTGTATAGCCCTGGTGGCCCAAGGAAGGGCGAGTGTGATGTCATCGTCGCAAAAGCTAGGGACTCTAGGACTGGGTTGGTAACACTGAACTTCAGAGGTGACATCAATCGGTTCAAGGATCAATGATGATTTGACTTAACATCCATGGTTTCTTAAACTAAGTATTGTTTACAATTAACCAATACTTACAAAGAAGCCATGGTATGTTGGTATGTTGGTGTCATCGTTGTCACGGAAGACGACTCCTCTGAAGAAGTTATAGAGAAACTTCGGAACGGGGACATCCTGCAGGAGAATGGATTTGATATCTATAAACTCCCAGGAACTCTTGAAGAGATTAAAACACAAATCAAAGAGGAGAAATCCATTGACGGAATCTCAAAACCTAAGGCAAAGAGTCGCAGAAAATCTCAAGACAGAGATGGCGTACTTGCAAATTAATAATTCAGAGTTTGCCCAAATGGTTGGGGTCTCACCTGCCATGGTCTCCATGTGGAGGAATGGAAAAGCTCTGCCCTCCTTAGTCACATTGACTAGGATTCACGAGGCAGGAATACCTGCTGATAAGATCATTAAACCACTACCATAACGAAAGGAAACTATGGCTAGAGGAATCAATAAAGTTATGTTGCTTGGACATCTTGGGAACGATCCTGAGGTGAAAATTGAAGACGATAAGAACCCTCTTGTGAACATGTCTCTCGGTACATCAGAGGCATGGACTGACAAAGACGGTAACAAACAAGAGAGAACAACCTGGCACAAGGTGTCCCTAAACGGACAGCCTGCTCGTTTCGCCAGAGACTACCTGAAAAAGGGTGACCTCATCTGGGTGGAAGGCAAAAACGAATCCAGATCTTGGGAGAAAGATGGCGAAAAACGATACGAGTACGCAGTTAAAGGGCTCAGGGTGGAGAGCTATAGCTCTAAAGGAAGTTCTCAATCTTCAGGAGAAACGGAAGCTAAAGACGACATCCCGTTCTGAAATAACACGTAGCGACATAGAGGAGCAGACCCGTCTGTTCCTCGCCCAAGGGGGAGAAATAAAACATCTCCCCTCTGGGAGTGCTGAACACGCACTAGAGTGGAGGCCATTTGCAAATGATATCGGAGATCTTAGCAGGAAAGCGGAAAGTTAAAACAGTCAGCGTCCGTCTTCCTGGTGAAATACTTAAACAAATAGACAATCACTGCAAAGAAAACGGGCTGTCAAGGCAGCAGATCCTTGAAGATTTTATCGCCAATGGACTGCATAAGCTGAGCATGAAAGCTGAGACTGTCATGGAAGACAAGCCCCCACAAAAACCAGTTATACTAGGAGACCCACATGCGTACAACACAAACAGATTTTTGCCAAACATCAAACCCCAAAGAAAAAGTCGAAGTATCCTTGACTAAACAGGATTGGGACAGAATTACTAATGCGGTCAGCGCAACTGGTATGGAGCGTGAGGCCGTCATGCCACTCGTTGATCGCATTAGAATCCAATGCAAACTGCCACCTCGCTCAGGTGTCGAATACAAACTCAACGTATATGCTTGATTAATCGCATCCCTGTGAGGGGTAAGGGGATATCTCCGGGGCGGTTGCTCACCGACCTTTTATTTCTTCGTTCACCCCAAATCGAAGTAGCGAGTCTTAATCAAACAACCAGGCATCCTTTCCCTGGTTTTATGGGTTTGTTTAAGGGTTGAAGATCTCCTCACAGGATTCTAAGGGCTGGATGTTAACCACTCGGGAGCGAGTCATCCAGTCCTTTCACACCCGAATGGACACAGAAGATAAGTCCTATTGGGTACAGAAGGGAAGGGAGGAAGAGGATAAGTTTTGTGCAGAGATCGCACCCCTGTATGATCTCACCGTCATGATCAATCCCAATAAAGAGGATGACCCATACGATCATGACCTCATGGTGCTTAAGGATAACAAGTACCATCCAGCCGAATTAAAGTCTGTTAAGACTCCATTCTTTAAAGCATCAGAAATTGCAGGTATACCACCTACCAAATGTGTAACCTTTAACCATAAAGATTACATCAGGTATATGGCTAAATACTTCTATAGAAAACTATATATATTCTTCTGGGTTAACTGGGAAGATAGTAAGAGAGGTAATATAAAAGTAAATAGAGTAGATGGATTATGGGTAGGATCTATACATTTTATAGATGACTTAATTACTTCTCGTAAATCAGGGTTTCACAAGTACACTAGGCGAGCGAGTTTACAGGACGGGAATGCCAAGGCATCTCACATGCTGAGCCTTGATGATCTCCACCAGTTCAAGAAACACCACCTGAATTAATCCAGTGTGATGTACTGCCTGACTACATTCCTAAGTGTATTGTTTCTCATCTGTTCCAGTCTGTCGATCTGCTGTCGTTTCATATCAGCAGGCATGAACAAGTCGTTCTGAATTAATTTAATTCTATTATTAAGTTCCTGAACAATGTCCTGCTTGCGGTTTAAGATCTTCCGCAAGTAGAGCTTCTCACGATTACTCTCAGCTAACTCATTAGCACGCTGAAAGTCACCGATCCTTCTGTTCAATTGGATATCAGCATACGCCTGCTCCATCTCTTTGAGCTGTTCATAGAACATGTTGCCGTAGGTTGTGTTCTTGATAGGCGTGGTCTGGAAGAACTCACGGGCCAATGGATATTCTGTCAATCTTTTGCCTGGCAGGTCAGGATAGTCTCCTGCCATCCGCACCATAGCATCTACAGCAAACAGCATGTGCTGACCTGTCCATCCGAAGTACCCTTTGATCAGGTGTTCCACCTGCACAGGTGATAGCTGAACTGCATCCCATGGGATTTGATTCAGGAACTTGGAGGTTCCTATTGCTGTCTGTGTCGTCCACAACCTCTTGCGCTCAGTAGGAGATAGTCTCTGGAGTGCAGGCCCCTCAATATTTCTGCCAGTAAAAGCATTCCTGTCCGTCATGATCTCTTTGATGGGCTTGATCAATTGCGGGGTGGGATCAAGTGCCAGTTCGTGCTTGATTAAAGCACCCATTCTTTCTGCAAAGAGCTGCCGATGTACAGGATCTTGATCGAACACAGCAGCGTAGGATCTCCAGGCCACATTCCCGATGAACCCGAACTCGTGTGGAGTCGGTATCCTGAATGCCGTATCTTCCCCAGGAACCTTAAACCAGAAGTAGGTATCCTTATCCCACTCCTCACGATCCTTCCAATCATCGTCATCCTTATAGGTCAGGTAGTTAGCCAAACTTGCTAATGCAACCATCCCTGCAACAGTGAAGAATGCCTGAGGTGTATCCTTTGTGGCACGACCCATCTTATACAAACCCTGAAGCCTTGCATTGGTGAAGGGCAGTAGTTGGTTGAACATTCTAACCACGTTGGAACTTCCAGACAGAGAGAAGTCTAGAATATCTCTGGCATGGTAAGCAGCCAAGAGGTTACTGCCCCTCTTCGCAGACTCTTTCGCAAACAGTGAGGCTCGGTTGGCGTTCTCCAGCTCGTTCCCCCAGTCGTCGTATCTTCCAAGAACCTTGCGGGCCATTCCGAAATACTTATCCCATGCACCTCTCAGGGTATCCTGAGATCCTGGATCGTTGAGCACGTAACGTCTGTCGATGTTGGCTTCAAGAGCCTTGCGTGCAAAGTCTGGATTCCCTGAGTTAAGATGACCGAACTGGATGTACCCGCCATTAACCAGCATCCTTGCTTTCATCTCACGATCCTTCAGCCTGCCCATTCCTCCAAAGAAATTATCAAACAGATTGTATCCTACCCCTGTTGTACCTGAGGTGGAGATCGTGTCACGAATGGCGTTACGAACTTTGAATGGAAGACCCAGGGTTGTCCCGTAGGTAAACATCCTCTTCGCTTTGATGGCAAAGTCCATGCCTGGGAAGTTGATAGGCTGGTAGTGCTGGGATGCCAGTGCCTCCATGAATAGGGGGTCTGATACAAGGTAGTGCTTATCACTACCTTTCCTCAGTATTTTGACAGCACCCTTTGTGCCTTTAGATACTTCTCTCGCAATCGGTACTCCAGTCGCTGGATCGATAATCTTAAGTGCTGCATCAATAGCGTTGACCGCCGCATTGTTCTTAAGACTAGCGTCGATAATATGGAACGCATTGAGAAGGACATTGTCGAATAGATTCCCGACAGGCGCATCCGAGCCCTTGAGTCTTTCAATACCTTTCTGACCGACAAGTCTGTTGTAGTTAGCGGGGCCTCTTGTTTCTTTGACAT
>VTLG01000653.1_pt1 | contig 39365 bp, 62 predicted proteins | sample 4694571 | NCBI WGS metagenome assembly VTLG01 (sample SAMN12604809, study PRJNA352737) | marine metagenome | biome: ENVO:00000447; feature: ENVO:00000209|ENVO:00000569|ENVO:01000036; material: ENVO:00002151; isolation source: viral sequences binned using virsorter ... | reverse complement strand
GATAAAATTATTGAACTTACATGACTAAATTATGGAGAGTATGGAAGTATGCACTGGGTAGTTTCGATGATGAAAAGACTAGACGCTACGACAACCACATTGTTATCGTACGTAGTATTATTTTCATTTCTTATCTCATTACTAATTGTTTTATTATTGCAGGGGTGATCCGACATTGGAATTAAAAGACTGGCTCAATACTATCAACAGTTCTAAGAAGAATCTTATTGATGAAGATCCTCTTATAGAATCTAAGTACCCTGCATTCATTGTCAACAAATGTATGGCAGGTCATCTTGATGCAGTCATGTTTGCTAATGAGATGAATCTAAATCCCAATCTAGACAAGAAGTTACAGTATGATTTTTATCTAAATACATTGAGATCCAAGAAGAGATTTTCTCCTTGGGTAAGAAAAGATGAATTGAAAAACCTTGAATTGGTTAAATCATACTATGGTTATAGTACAGAAAAAGCCAAGCAAGCCCTACCTCTTCTCACAGATAAACAACTAACATTCATTAGTAAAAAACTTGATACTGGAGGATTGAGATGAGTGTGATTGAACCAGAATACCAGTGGTCACCAGAGAAAATGATAGAGGTGACACTATCTGAACCAGATGATTTCCTAAAAGTTAGAGAAACTCTCACAAGAATTGGAGTAGCATCCAGAAAAGAAAAGAAGTTATATCAGTCTTGTCATATTTTGCATAAGCAAGGAAGGTACTATATTGTACACTTCAAGGAATTGTTTGCTCTTGATGGTAAGAAGGCTAATCTTTCTATCAATGATGTTCAAAGAAGAAATAGAATCACTCAACTCTTATCTGATTGGGGTCTTATAACAATTGTAGATTCTAATGCTGCAACTGACATAGCACCTCTCAACCAGATAAAGGTTATTGCTTACAAGGATAAAAACAATTGGACTCTTGAGACCAAGTATAATATTGGTAAGAAGAAGGCACCCGAACCTCAAGAATAGTAACAACCGAACTAGTAATATCAAGTGATCTTGTATAATTAGTAGTGTACGCCTTCGGGGTACATTCAATAGACGCTCAAAGAGGTCACTATGTTTAACGATGCTAACGCTATTACTTTTACCGTGCCTGAAACTCAGGACTACTTGGCAAAAGTAAGAAAAAATATGATCGGGTTTGATGACTGGTTCACAACCTTCGATCAACACTTTGCAAGTACAAATAACTATCCACCTTACAATACAGTAAAGGTTTCTAACCATGAGTATAGGGTTGAGGTAGCACTTGCAGGATTCAAAAAAGAAGATCTAAAAGTCTACACACAAGAAGGAAGACTTATCATTGAAGGTAAGAAAGGTGATGGTGTAGAACAAGATTATGTTCATAAGGGATTGGCACAACGTGCATTTACACGTCAGTGGTCATTACCTGAAGAACTTGAAGTCAGGAATGTAAAGTTCGAGGATGGACTATTACTGATTGATATTGAGAAGATTGTTCCTGAAGCACAGCAACGGAAAGATTGGCTCTAAATACAGTATAGACTGATGATAGTCAATTGTATTCAAGAGTTCTAAAACATATAAAACCAAAGGATCTGAGAGAAACTATATCTCTTAGGTTTACAGATGTCCTCAATCCAGTTTTCTGGATTGGGGATTCTTTGCGTCCTGAGGTCAGAGAAGCATTGATGAATTTTGCAAAAGCATTTGCAGACTATGTTGATCTTGATGACAGAGCAATCTCTGATGTGATATTGCTTGGTGGTAATGCAGGTTATAATTATACTGTTATGTCTGACTTGGATGTACATATTGTTGTAGATCCTAAGTATATTCCTAAGTGTGATCCAGAACTTATTGATGACTACTACATGGATAAAAAAACTTTATGGGAACTGACTCATAATGTAACTATCCTTGGAGCAAAAGCAGAACCTTATATTGAAAGACCTGGTGTTACTCGTAAGAAGAGTCAAGGTGTTTACAGTCTGATGAAGCAGACATGGATACAGAAACCAGAGAAGATGGAAGATGATCTGGATGAAAAAGAATTAGAGAAGAAAGTAAAAAATCTAAAGCATAAGATTGATTGTTTTATCAAGAGTGAGGATCCAGAAGCACTCCAGTCATTAGTAAAGAGACTTAGAGTTGGTAGATCTGTGTCACTACAGAAGTATGGTGAGTATGGTTTTGAGAATATGGTTTTCAAAGAGCTAAGGAATCAGGGGTATATTGACAAAGTACGTTCAACTGTGGTAAACTTAAAGTCAAGAAGCTTATCCCTATGATCAAGGTTTTATTATTGAAGAACGGTCTAACATTGATCGCTAGACTGGAAGAAATTGGTTCCGAGATGGGAGAACCTGATTGTAAGGTAACAGATCCTTTTGAAATAAAGGGTGAATATCTAGAACACTGGCCATCATTTTCTATGCAACGTGAGATGATGATGCACTCAGATAGTTTTCTTACTATACTGGAACCTGATAAGGCACACTTAGATAAGTATCAATCACTAACTGCAAAGAACGTTACTGAATGAGATATTATACAAACGTCCAGATGGTCGGGAATGATTTCCTGGTCAGGGGGTATGAAGGTGGAAAAAGTTTTACATCGAGGGAACCATTTCAACCCACGATGTTCGTTCCTAGTAAGAAGAAGACAAAGTATAAAACCTTAGATGGTAAGTATGCTCAACCAATTCAACCTGGTACTGTACGTGAGACTAGAGAATTTATAAAGAGTCATGGTGATGTTCAGGGGTTTGAGATATATGGAAACAACAGATACATCTATCAATATATTTCAGAGAAGTATCCAGAGACTGAGATAAAGTTTGATATAAAGAAGATGAACCTTGTCACTATTGACATTGAGGTTAAGTCTGAGAATGGATTCCCTACAGTAGAAAAGTGTGATGAGGAGATGCTCTGTATTACACTACAGGATTATGCTACTAAAAGGATACTGACATTTGGTGTTGGTCCTTATCGTCATCAAGATAAGATGGTGAAGTATGTCCAGTGTAATGATGAGTATGATCTACTTCAACATTTTATAAACTTCTGGAGTCATAATCCACCAGAGGTTGTGACAGGTTGGAACTGTCAGTTATATGATATCCCATACCTTGCTAAGAGGATCACCAGAGTACTTGGTGAGAAGTCTATGAAGAAACTATCTCCTTGGGGTTTGGTGACCAATGAGGAGATTTATATGATGGGTAGACCACACCTTGTGTATGATATTGGTGGTGTAACTGTTCTTGATTACATGGACTTGTACAAGAAGTTCACCTATAAAGCACAGGAATCTTATAGATTAGATTATATTGGTGAGGTAGAATTAGGTAAGAAGAAACTAGATCACTCAGAATTTGATACCTTTAAAGATTTTTATACTAAAGGATGGAATAAATTTGTAGACTATAACATCCAAGACGTTAGACTTGTTGACTCCCTTGAGGAGAAGATGAAACTGATTGAACTTGCAGTTACTATGGCATATGATGCCAAGGTAAACTTTACTGATGTGTTTTATCAGGTTCGCATGTGGGATATGATTATATACAATGATCTCAAAAGAAAGAATATTGTTATACCACCTAAGAAGGAACAGGATAAGAGTGAGAAGTATGCTGGTGCTTATGTAAAAGCACCTACACCTGGCATGTATGACTGGGTTGTATCATTTGACTTGAATTCTCTGTATCCTCATCTTATAATGCAGTATAATATTTCTCCTGAAACTCTTTTAGAGGAGAGATATCCTTCTGTCAGTGTAGACAAACTTCTCAATGAGGAGGTTGATCTATCTGGTCTAGAAGATGTTACTGTGTGTCCTAATGGTGCTATGTTTACCACTAAGACTCGTGGTTTCTTACCCAAACTAATGGATAAGATCTACTCTGAACGTGTTGTCTTCAAGAAGAAGATGATTGCTGCAAAGAAAAAGTATGAGAAGACACCTACGAAGGCTCTTGAAAGAGAGATCTCAAGATGTAACAACATCCAAATGGCGAAGAAGATTCAACTTAATAGTGCTTATGGTGCTATTGGGAATAATTACTTTCGTTATTATAAGTTGGCAAACGCTGAAGCTATTACTCTCGGAGGCCAATTTAGTATTAGGTGGATCGAAAACAAAATGAATAAGTACATGAACAATGTACTAAAAACTACAGGAAAAGATTATGTTATTGCTTCAGATACTGATTCCATTTATTTGCATCTCGGTCCTTTGGTCGAAACTGTATACAAGGGGAGAGAAAAGACTACTGAAGGCATCGTTTCGTTCATTGATAAGATCTGTGAGGTGGAATTTGAAAAATATATTTCGGATTCTTATGAAGCGTTGGCCAAGTACGTAAATGCTTACGATCAGAAAATGTTCATGAAGCGTGAGACAATTGCTGAACGTGGAATATGGACTGCTAAAAAACGCTACATACTGAATGCATGGGATATTGAAGGAGTTAGATTTGCTGAACCCAAATTGAAAATGATGGGTATCGAAGCAGTCAAGTCATCTACACCTGCACCTTGTAGGAAGATGATCAAAGAAGCTTTGAATATTATAATGAATCAAAGTGAAGATGATGTCATCAAGTACATTGATACTAAGAGGAACGAGTTTAGGAAGTTAGATCCTTCCGAGGTTGCATTCCCTAGATCTTGTAATGATGTTGTAAAATATAAAAGTAATCTATCGATCTATGCCAAGGGAACTCCAATACATGTTAGAGGATCTCTTCTTTATAATCACTACATCAAGCAGCATAACCTAGAGGCAAAGTATAGTGCAATCAACAACGGTGAGAAGATAAAATTCGTATACCTTGCCAAACCTAATCCCATACACGAGAATGTTATATCATTCATATCAGATTTTCCTGTGGAATTAGGATTGGCGAAGTACGTTGACTATAATCTCATGTTCGAGAAGTCTTTCTTAGAACCACTCAAAGCAATCTTAGATGCTATTGGATGGTCAATAGAAAAACATGCTACACTAGACCTCTTCTTTGTTTGATGCTATAATACAAGCATCTATTATTTCACATGGATTTACCTATCAACGATAAAGAACTCTCTACTATTGTTAGAGCATTGACTCTAGGTGGAGATACTGCATTGTATCAGAAACTAAAGTTAGTCAAAGAAACAAGGGATGAGAATCCTGGTGGTCCATATAAGAAAATTTTACGTGAATCACACGGGATGGTAATATGATTTTTGAACAGGTGAGTCTTGTTACTGGGGGATTTGATCCCATTCATTCAGGACATCTTCGTTATTTTACTCAAGCAAAGGATTACTCAGATTATCTTGTAGTAGGATTGAATGGTGATCCTTGGCTCAAGAGAAAGAAGGGACAGTACTTTCAGTGCTGGACTGAGAGAGCAGATATACTTCGTCACTTAGATATGGTAGATGCTGTTATCTCTTGGGATGATAGTGATGACTCTGCCTGTGGTGCTATTGCTAAATGTTTAGAGATCTCTGACTCCGTTATATTTTGTAACGGTGGAGATCGTGGTAAGGAAAATACCCCAGAAGTTTTAGGGTATGGGAAAGAACCAAGGGTAGAGTTTCATTATGGTGTAGGTGGAACGGATAAAATGAATAGTAGTAGTTGGATATTACACAATTACTTCAATAGACAACGTAAATTATTAGGTATTTGAATGGACTTTCTAAAAGAAATAGTAAAAGAAATCGGATCTGATTATGCACAAGTGGCAGCCGATAAAGAAACTACTGAAGCATATATCGACACGGGATCATTTATCTTTAATGGATTGGTTTCTGGTTCCATTAGCGGTGGGGTTAGTAGCAGTAGAATTACTGCCATTGCTGGTGAAACTAGTACTGGTAAAACTTACTTCGCCCTCGCTGTTGTCAAGAATTTTCTGGATAACAATCCCGATGCTTATGCTCTGTACTTCGATACAGAATCTGCTATCAATAAAGAGCTATTAGAGTCTCGTGGTATAGATACTAAAAGGATTGCTATTGTAGAAGTTGTTACCATTGAGGATTTCCGTGGTAAAGCTTTGAAAGCAATTGATATGTATCTGAAAACTCCTACAGAGGATCGCAAACCTTGTATGTTTGTGCTAGACTCTTTAGGTATGCTTTCCACAGAGAAAGAAATACGAGATGCACTAGAGGACAAACTAGTCCGAGATATGACCAAATCGCAACTGGTCAAAGGTGCATTTAGAATGTTAACCCTAAAACTTGGTCAAGCAAATGTCCCACTCATTGTCACGAATCACACGTATGATGTCATCGGAGCTTATGTTCCAACTAAAGAAATGGGGGGAGGTTCGGGACTCAAGTATGCAGCAAGTACAATCGTTTATCTCAGCAAAAAGAAAGAAAAGGATGGAAAAGAAGTCATCGGAAACATTATCAAAGCGAAGACTGTCAAGTCACGTTTGAGTAAGGAGAATAAAGAAGTAGAGATACGTCTTTATTATGATGAAAGAGGTCTTGACCGATACTATGGTCTACTAGAACTCGGTGAGATTGGTGGTCTATGGAAGAATGTTGCTGGTCGTTATGAGATGAATGGTAAGAAAATATATGCTAAAGAGATATATAAGAATCCTGAAAAGTATTTTACCCCAGAAGTCTTACAAGCATTAGATGAGATTTCTCAAAAAGAATTTAGTTATGGTGAATGATGACCGAAAGAGTACCACTGACGATACTCAAAACCCTACTTCATGATGAACAATTTACACGTCAGGTTCTACCTTTCGTGCAATCTGAGTACTTTGAAGAAAGGTCTGACAGAGTTATTTTTGAAGAGATCTCTTCTTATCTGAAAGATTATAATGGTCTTCCTACTAAGGAAGTACTTCATATTGAGATAGAGAAGAGAACAGATCTATCTGAAGATGAGTTCAAGTTATCTGAACAACTTGTAGATTCATTAGAACCTACTGAGTCTGATAATTCATGGATGCTCGATACCACTGAGAAGTGGTGTAAAGAACGTGCTATATACTTAGCACTCATGGAGTCTATCAAGATTGCTGATGGACAGGATGAGAAGAAACAACCTGATGCTATACCATCTATTCTTTCAGATGCTTTAGCAGTAGGGTTTGATCAACATGTTGGACACGATTACATAGATGACTCGAAGGACAGGTTTGCGTACTACCACAGGGTTGAAAACAAAATTCCGTTTGATCTCGAATACTTTAATAAGATTACGTCGGGAGGTCTATCGGATAAGACTCTCAACATTGCTCTTGCTGGCACAGGGGTTGGAAAATCTTTATTCATGTGTCATGTGGCTAGCTCTGTCTTACTCCAAGGAAAGAACGTCCTCTATATCACTCTCGAAATGGCAGAGGAGAAGATTGCGGAAAGGATTGATGCGAATTTACTCAATACAAATATTCAAGACATAGCAGAATTACCTAAGTCTACCTTCACTAAGAAGATTGATAAACTTGCAGCAAAGACTTCGGGTAAACTAATAATCAAGGAGTATCCTACAGCGTCAGCACATACAGGACACTTCAAAGCTTTATTACAAGAACTTAAGTTGAAGAAATCATTTGAACCTGATATAATATTTGTAGATTATCTAAACATTTGTGCTTCATCACGTTATAGGAGTGCAGTAAACGTAAATTCTTATTCCTATGTCAAGGCAATTGCAGAAGAGCTTCGAGGATTGGCAGTTGAAACAAGCGTACCAATCTGCTCGGCAACGCAAACTACAAGGTCTGGCTTTGCTAGTAGCGACCCTAATCTTACTGACACTTCAGAAAGCTTTGGTCTTCCAGCTACTGCTGATCTTATGTTCGCTTTGGTCAGCACCGAAGATCTGGAGAACCTTAATCAAATAATGGTAAAGCAGTTGAAGAATAGGTACAATGATCCTACTATGAATAAGAGATTTGTAGTTGGTATTGATCGTGCTAAGATGAGACTATATGATTGTGAGCAGTCAGCACAAGATGATATAGTTGACGATACGGACGGAGTAGAGTATAATAAATCTGAAGAATCAAAAGCAAAATTTAATGACTTCAAGTTTTGATAAGTATACACAGTTCGTCAATAGTGTTACAAGCACACCTAGTCAAGACTCCGACGCTTTTATATACCGTTTACAAGAGCTTGGTGGTGATGTCGCTATTCAACGCCTCCTTACTGCTGCTGTTGGTATTAGTGCCGAGTCTGGTGAGTTTATGGAAATTGTTAAGAAGATGATATTCCAAGGTAAACCATGTAACGAGGATAACTTAGAGCATCTAAAGATAGAACTTGGTGATGTGTTATGGTATGTGGCACAAGCATGTATGGCACTTGATATAAGTTTTGAAGAGGTTGCTGATATGAATATAGATAAGTTATCTAAGAGATATCCTGACGGACATTTTGCAGAGTACTATTCCGAGAACAGAAAAGCAGGTGACAGATAACTATTGCTTTACATCTATAAAGATAGGTGATAAGTATGATGCAGGTTATGTAAACAAACTCTATAATATGGTGCGTCTACAATCAGATGTACCATTTTTTTGTTTCACAGATAACACTGATGGGTTGAATAAAAATATAGAAACCATTGACATGGATGTCACTGAGTATCAAGATTGGTATAGGTGGTGGCCAGCATGGTGTAAGATATTGATGTTCAATCATCTACATGAGTTTGATCGTAAGATATTTTTTGATCTTGATGTTATTATTCATGGTGATATAACTCCTGTATTACAGCATGATGAAAATTTTTCCCTTGTATATTCTAAGTGGAAAGGAATCAAGTTCAAGATAAAAAATAAAAATAAATCTATGTACAATTCAAGTTGTATAGTGTGGAAAGATAATAGAGATTTATATGAATACTGGAAGATGAATGCACAACATTTTGTTTCTTTGTATGGTGGTACTGATGACTTCTATCATTGTGAAAAAATACCAAGAACTGCTCTACCACTTATCTTTTATTCTTATCGTGATGGTGCTAAACCAGATCAAAATAATAGTTTGATTATGAGAGAAGATCATGCTGTTGCTATACTACATCAAGAACCTAAGAATCATACTCTCAATGAAGAAGAACACCCTATTGTAAAATATTGGGTCTAAAAATAAATACCTTCATGACGGAGGTATTATGAGTGCAGCAACTGAGAGACAGGAAAACGTTTCAAGGTTATTTTTTGAAACTTTTCTCAATACTAGTGGTGAATTAACTGACTACCAACAACAGGAATTGGAGAGAAGATCATTTGATAGAGTAGGTGGTATATATCCTAATGCACCTCAGAAATGGAAGGATAATTATTACAAACAAATCATTGCTATATTCAGATATATGACTACCAAAGGATTCACTAGAGGTGGATGGTCATTCTCTAGGGGTGATGGTATGATGGGATATTTGAATAGTATAGCACAACAAAAGTGTGGAGTATCTACATTAGATAACTGGAATCCTATGGATATTGTAGGTGTAAAGGTAGGGTCGGACGGTATAATAAGACAGACATTAGATGCTATGTGTATAACTCCAACTACTAATGATCAGAGAGCAGCTAATAGAGATATTTTAAACTCTGTTATGGTAGAGATGGTAGAGGCAAAGAAATTGATGCCAGTATCACTCAAGTTTATAGATGCAAATGAAAGACCTGGTTTTGAATTGAGTCCTGACTTATCAGATCCAGCTAGAAATGAGAGAAAGAGACATGTATGGAAGTGTCAGAACATGACATGTGATTTGGAATGGGATGTCAATGCTCGTGCATGGAGAAATGCACAAGAAATATCTTGGAGGATGGTAGATGATGGTAGTGCTGGTAGAAAAGCAATGACTATAATAATACAGGGAAGATCATTCATTGCAAGATCGGCAAGAGAGAAACCACAGCATGAAGGAACACCTGAAGGTGCAGGTGCTAAACTAGGTAAAGCTGCTATTACAGAACTAGAAAATTTTCTAACTGCAATAGGAGTTAGTAATCCTGTACCTGGTAAACAACTTACGTCTCATCCGCACATACCTAAGGTAGGTGAACCTTGGGAACCACACAAATCTTACTGGGTAAACAAACAATCAGCATTAGCATCAGCAAATATAGGTGGTTCTGGTATAACGTTCAATTCACCTGGTGCATATGGTGGTGAAGATGGTGATAAAGTTGGTTTTGCTGCTGCATTAGATGCTGCATGTGAAGCAGATGAACAAGGTTTGAACACTGCTGCTGATTCTAAAGTACCTGCAGGTAACAGATTATGTGCTAAACTATGGGGGTTAGAATGGTTGAGTACCTATCAGACAATACATTCTCAAGGTAAGTGGGATCCTTTTATGCATCAGATGTTACATGCATGTAAGAAAGAATTGCCAGGTATGGGACCGTTTATTAAAATAGCAGGTATATGAACAAACTAATTGACGCATTGATAGTGGAATACACTTACAAAAAGCGTAGAAAACAACTTCAAAATTTAGAGATCAAAGAGTTCATGCGGTTTTTCATTGTGTTCACTGAAAACTATGATAAATATAAAAAAATGCAGACTTCTGGTCTAGCTTTTATACATCGTAATCGTAAAGAAATTTACCAAAAAATAAGTGAAGCAGTTCCAAACATTCATAACCGAGGCACGGGTTACCAAAGCATCCTCTCAAGCAAAGAGGTTGGGTCTGGTAGGAGACGGTCATGGTGACTGGTATGACAAGCAAGGAAATCTAAAGGCTAAGACTATCTCTGGTGAACTTAAAATGTTCACTGGTAGAGAAAGAAAGGATGATGAGGTAGTTGATAAACCTGCAGCACAAGGAACGATAGCACCTAGATCTACTTTTGCTAAAGATATTGTAAGTAACTTAGGTCTTGTACCACCATCTGCTACTCAAAATGGAAGTGGTTCAGGTGCTGGAACTGGAGCTCAACCATCATCTGCTATATCACAAGCAAAAGCTTCTGGTCCTTTGACTATTGCGTTTGATAAATTTGATAAAGATGAGGTTACTGATAATATTATTGCTGCAGTTGAGGAACTATCACAGGGTGGTACATATTATATCTTCCCTAGTAGAGATCAAGATATAGATGAGTTGAAAATAATGTATCCAAATATCAGTGAGTCAATCATTGATGATAAAAATGCTGAGACTATTTTTGATGTATTACAATCACTTTACGAGAATGGTTTTGATGCCATCAATATTGTAGTAAGAAGATCAAGAGCAAAAGCAATTACAGATTTAGCATATGAGCAGAATGGTCAATTGTATAATTATACAATGCTCAATGTTATTCCTGTAGATGAGAAGACTATTAGAGAACAATATATTGCAGGTGAAATTTTCAATATAGGATCTGAAGTTGAGTATGGTGATAGGTGTGGAAAGGTAATTAGAAGAGGTGCAAACCACCTCATATGTGTTGATGAAGAAAAAGAAATGTTTAGGTGCTGGATATCTGAGGCTAAGGAAACGTCAACATTTCATTTACCAGTAGAGTTCTGACTAAATAAATAAGACAAGACAACGGATACGTGTGAAGATGAATCCCTGGACAGATAGTTTTGAACAGTATCGCCAAGATATTCTAGGCGAGAATAAAAAGAAATCCGACAAGAAGTCATCAGATCGTTGGCAAGATGATGATGGTGATAACGATTGGTATGAAAAAAGTGATGTAGATGGTAAGATCTCTGACAGGGAAAAGAAAGAGAAAGAAAAAAATTCTAAAAAGGAAGTTAAGGAAGAAGGTATTGCTGACATTATTGCACGTCTAGAGAAGAAGCGTATTAGTAAGGGTGGAGATCCAAAGGATTCGCCATTACCTTCCATGAAAAAATATCATGAGAAGAAGAAAAAGAAAGTTAAGGAAGAAGTAGTTACTGAAAAAATTAGTGCTTCTGGTTATGCTCGTGCTAAGAAGTGGAGAGAAGCTCAAGCAGCACAAAAGGATAGAGAAGATAATGCAAAGTGGGAAGAGAAAGCTAGGACTCATAAGTGGGATGGTAAGACTTGGAATAAAAGGGACAAGCCAACTCATGAGGAGGGTCAAGGACCACACGCTAAGAAACTAGCTGCTCATAATGCAAAAAATGAATCAGTAGAAGTAAATCATATTGATGGTAGTAAGACTCAGATCATTGATGTAATAAGAGCACCTAAGATGCCATCTGCTGCACCTCTTGGTGAGATCAGTGGTGATGGAGTTAGACTTGGAATCGTTGGAGGAATAGCTACTGGTGGTGCTGCTCTTATAAAGAATACTATTGATGCTGCTGGAAGACTTAAAGAAAAAATGAAGAAGAGAACTCAGGTTGGAGAGAAATATTCTAATTGGAGAGAAGATTTTATCTGGGAAGGACCAGCAACGGCAAAGGATCCAAAACTAGATGTTAAAGAGACTGGGGTAAAGAATAAAATTGAGGTCAACCCTGAGGTAAAGACTGAGGAAAAAAAAAAGTTAACTAAAACTGCTCCATTATCTGATCGTGTTCATAATTGGTCTAAGACTAAGTGTGAAGAATTAGAACTTGAAGATTATCATAGAGGACAAGGTGAAAAGAAACAGAAGAGAACTTTGCAATGGCTGAAGGATAGAGCAAAGCCTGGTGAAGATGTTGGTGCTCCTGGTTTAGATGCTTATAAGGAAAGACAGAAAGAGCACGAGGATAGACGGAATAAGAAGAAGAAGGTAAGTGAAGGATCAACATGGGGTGTCTGGAAGGGTGATGGTAAGAGAAAACTTCCTGGTGATAAAAAGAAGAAAGTTGATGAGGGAAAGAAGAAGAAAGATGATACTTACCTAGAAACTGATTGGGAAAAGCGTAAGGAAAATAATGAGAAGGCGAGAAAGGATCTTCAGAAAGGTCCACAAATGAAAAACCCTCACTTGGAAGGTGTAAAGTATTATAGTGGTAAGGATAGAGATGAAAAAACTGGTTACCCTAAAGGACTAAAGAGTTCTGGTGGATCTAAGAAAGAAAAACCTATGACAGGTGTTGACTATACTAATATTCAAGCAAGTTATGAACCAAGGTTCAGTGTCTTTGATGAAGCTGCTGATCGTAAGATGTCTAGAGCAACTGATCAACAACTTGCTGATGCACATAAGAAGTTCAGTGGCATGGATCAGTCATCTCCAGCTAATGCTCACATGACTAAGAGAATTACAAGGGAGATAACTAGAAGAAGGAAGGCAGCAAAGGCAACACAAGGAACTAGTCCTGTAAAAGAAGAAGTAGGTGTTTCATCATCTGCTTCAATAACAAAAGCAAAACAGGAAGCAGAACTACAGAGAAAGGAAGCACTAGCAAAGAAAAAGAAAGGTGTGAAGGAGCATCATCAGAAAGATTCTAATGGTAAAGTGATAGAGCATGGTGATGGTACACCTAGTTCTGTAGAAGAAAATGTTGTAAAGAAAGTTTTTGATAAAGCAAAGGAGGTTTGGAACCGTCCAATCATGGCTCCTACCATTACTAAGGATGAACATCTAAAGAAGATAAGAAAATCAGGTGGAGACACATCACACTGGGAAGAAACTGAAGTTGTTAGTGAATTGAATAGGTATGAGAAAGAGACTGGTAAGTCTTCTGGTTCTCTCAACATGCCAAAGGGTAGAAAGACTAAGAAAGGTGGTGATTCTAGTGAGTTAATGAGAAATGTTAGAACTAGTATTCGTAGGGAAACTGGTAAACCTTCAGGTCAACGTAAGACTAGAAAGAAAGGTGAGAAGACTCCTGACATGAAAGGACCAAGTGCTAAGTTGCAAAAAAGTATCAGTAAACTTAAGGCAAAGAGAGAACTAGAAGCTAAAGCAAAGAAGGCAGGTTATACGAATACTCAAGATTATATTGAAGTTCAGGCGAGGTATCCAGATTGATGCCTTTACCTGAGATACCATACGATGAATGGTTTCACGATAAGCCTCACCCACATGATTCTATGCCAATAGCTAGAGACCTTGATAACCCAAGACCTGAAGAAGAAATAGCAGATGCTTATTCTTCACGTCATGAATCAACACCTGAGTTTGAGAAGACTGCAGAGGAGGTAGTAACTATGCATGAGAAGATGTATAGGATTGCTACTGCTAAGTATAACCCATTTTCTATAGGTGGGTCTGAGAGTATCCACGATTTTGAGGGAGGATCTGAAAATGTCATTTAAAGATTATAAGACTAGAGTTCTAAAAGAGAAACCAGTAATCAATGCTAATGATGCTAAGATTATTGGTGCTCAACAAAATGCAATCAAGAAAGGTTTGGGTTTAGTTGATGTTGATAGAGGATATAAGACTACAGAGAAAGGTACATTTGGTTCTGGAAACTATTCAGTTACTCAGAGTTTTGCAAGCAGAGATGATCTAATAAAACAAAATGATGCAAAGCTACCAACTATAGCTGGCATGAAGTTGAGAACCCAAGGAAATTCTGGGATAGATGTAGGTGATTTTGCTAATCAAGCAGCAAGGAAGGCTGGAAAAATAGGTGGTGATTTGGTAGATAGTAATCCAAAAGTTGCAGCAGCGTTGAAGAAGAAGGGAGATGAGTTTGGAATAAAGAATTTAGATGGACAAACCTTTAGGAATATAGCAAACCAGCAAGGAGATAAACTTAATTTTGATATAAACAAAAACGTTCCTGGTACGAGAGAATATAAGGCTCAGGGTGTTGCTGATACAATCAATCTGAATACATCAAAGTTCAAACCGAAGAACAACTCTGGTTTCAAACTTGGCGTAAATTCATATGAACCTGAAGGTGAAATGCTTGAGGCAAAGTATGAAAAAAATATGTCTAAGAAACAAAAACAAAAGGTAAGGAATAAAAGAGCTGGACTTGATAAAGCACCTGAAGGTTCAATACCTGTAATGAATCCAAACATGCATCGTAGAGATGATCATGAATTCGGTAGAGGTATTAAAAAAGAAAAAGGTTCTAAGAAATCTGGCAGCATCCTTTGGAATGATGAGTTTACTTCTTACGAGGAAGTAGAAGTATTTGTTGAGTCTTTATCTGAACAAGGATACACAGAAGAACAAATATTATTAGAGTTAGATAAAAAAGGTCTTGGTCCTGTTATCTTAGGTAAGGGTCTTGAACTTGGAATGGGTGCTATCAAGAATACATTCAAGGCTGGAAAATCATTTAGAGGTGCTGTTAATCGTGCCGTATCAGATACAAAGTTACTCAAAAAAATAGATACTACTGCTAGGACACTAAGGAATCAAGGTGGAAATACCTTCAAAGGTTTCAAAGATAGAGCAGGGTCAATAGTTAATAGGGTCAAGGGTAAGTTAAGCAGAACGGATATCAAAACAAATACTCCAACTAAGAGTGTAAACCCACAGGTATTGGGAGGTGCTGCTGCTAAGAAAACACCAGTAGTTACTAACATGAAAAATGTTACTCCTATTGGTAATCGTATAACTGCTGCTACAAATAAGATAAAGGCTGGTGGTACTACTGCTGCTGTTACTGGAGGTGTAGTTGCTGGTAGTAAACTTACTAGTTCATCTCCAACTAAAGTTACACCTGCAGCAGTGACAAATGTTACGAAGAAAGAAGTTACTCCTACAAAAAATCCAGTAGTAAAGAAATCTACTCCTGTTGCTAAGAAAACTTCTGAAAGAGGTAGAAGTGTTGACAGAGCTTATGGAGCACAAATAGCACAGACAAGGAAACTTAGAGGTGATGCTGCTGCTGAGAAACAAAGGAACAAGTTTATCAATAGAGCTATTACATCTAAAGAGATGGATGAAGGAGTTAGTGATCAGTTCAAACCTAGTCTAAAGGATGAACTTCTTTCTAGTGCAAATAAAAGACATAAGAAAGCAAAGTCTTTCAAGCAGTTTAAAAAAGATGCTCAGAGATCAACATTGAAAAGAGGTGAAGTACGTAAGTTAGTAAACGGTAAGTGGGTAAGTAATAAGAAATAGCCTATATAATTTACGTTATTTTGAAACGTCATGATTAATTTTTTAATGCCTATAGCGATCAGTATCATCAACAAAGCAGTTGATAGAATACCTGATGACCTTGATTCTGTTATCAAAGATTTTGTTATCAAGTTGCTGAAGAAAGCAGCAGCTAAGACAGGTAACAAGGTAGATGATGAGTTAGTAGTTGCTTTGCAGAAAGCACTTCTAGAGTCTTGATCACATAAATATTCAAATACGACAAGGAACAAAACATGGCACCACTATGGGGAGCTACTGACTCTGACGAGTCAAAGCCTAAGCATTTGACCACAGTTGAGAAGAGAGATGTGTACGCTACCTCAAGTGGTTGGGTAAGAACACCTGGTACAGCATTAACTGGTAACGACAATACTTCTGCTGATCCAGAAGTACTAGTTGCTATTGGAGAACTAGCAACAAGTCTAGGACAGGCAACTATATCATCTGTAAGATTCACTACATCTGATGTAGATGCATCTGCAGGTGGAACTCTTTCTGTTGCTGTAGAATTCAATGAGCAGGTCACAGTTGCGACTGCCTTTCCATTGATGGTTGTAGCAAACAGTAGAGCAGGTGGCGGTAGTGCTGCTAACTTTACTCTTACTATGGATGGATCACTTCCAGTGACCAATGACACTCTTACATTCTCTACCACATTGACTGGTGGTGATGGTAAGCAAGTTGCTGATGACGTATTGTCTATAGGAGCACAAACAATCAACCTCAACGGTGGAACCGTTGTTGATACTATCGGAGCAGGTAACGCAGAGATGGCAATTAGTGCTGCTCAAGGAACTGCTGCTGGCACAATTACAGTTGTAGCATAATTATGTAAATGAAATTTGATGAATTGAATGAGGAGAATCATCTCCTATTTGCCATTAAACATTATGAAAATCCTCATGCTTCTACGATGGAAGACTTTGAGGAGGATCTAAAGAGATTCAAATATATCAAGAGATTACTCAAGAAGTATGTGGTTCAAGGTGAGTTGAAACATCATCTCATCCTGAACCATTTGATTATTTGTTTCAATGTATTTGGTGAAGGTACTGTACCTCTACTCTTTTATAAGATAGAGAAGGAGTACTGGTCTATATTGAAAACATTTTTATTATTTCTGAATAGAATCCCTGACTACCCTAAGTCTGGTCTTGATTCTATACCTATTCATAAAGAAGCAAATGTTATTCTAAACTCAATCTAATGGATGAGTCTAAACTCAATAGAATAATTGATATGATTCGTGAGGACGTTCCCACGAATGCTATGTCTCATGGCGAAATTGCTGGTGACTTTGAGCATACAGGTGATGATCCACCTATAAAGAAAAAGAAAAAGAAGAAGAAGTATGCATACGGTGGTCCTCGTTCACGTAAGACTTGGATGCCATGAGAAATAATGAGGCAATTCTTGATAGGCTAGAACGGGTAATAGAAACACTACAAGAAAACAATACAAAGATGGGACAGATGCTTGCTGTCCATGATGAGAAATTAGACAAACAGGATAGAATAGATGCAGTATTATTTGAGAAAGTTGAATCGCTTCATCGAGAAGTCAACCGTCAGGCTTCGGAGATTAAGGCAGGATGTGAGAGAGATATTCGCAAGGTAGATGATAGACTTCGCCTCATGGAAAAGAAAATGTGGTCTATTTTTGGTGGGCTTGCTATTATTAGTTTCTTGGTTTCTCCAGTCGGACAAAGATTCCTCAGACAAGGATTGACTCCACCGCCAGTACCTGCTATAATTCAAGGGAACTAAACTCTTGGAATGCTTTACATTGATTCAAAATATATTGGGTTGGTGTCTGCTCGTCTAGAGAAGTTCAAGCGTACAAAGGATAACTTATATAATTTTAGATGTCCCTTCTGTGGAGACTCTAAAAAGAATAAGAATAAAACACGAGGTTACCTTTTTCAAAAGAAGGGTGACTTTATTTTTAAGTGTCATAACTGTGGAGAGTCGAAATCTTTCTCTATCTTTTTGAAAGAGATTGATCCGACTCTTCATAGTCAGTATACAGTTGAGAAGTATAAGGTAGGTCTTACTGGTAAGCATAGGTTCGTAGAAGATCCTAAGTTCAACTTCAAGAAGCCTGTATTCAAGAAGAGTATAAACCTACCTAAAGCATCTACAAATCCTAGGGCAAGTGACTATCTGAAGAAGAGAAAACTCAATCCAATTGAGTTCTTTTATGCAGATAAGTTTAAACATTTTTGTAATACTATCAAACCAACATTTGAGAGTACAAAGAATGATCATGCTCGTATAGTCATACCAATGTATGACGAGAGTAAGGAATTAATTGGGTTCCAAGGACGTTCTTTGGATGCATATGTTACACCTAAATATCTCACTGTGATGTTATCTGAAGACTCTCCCAAAGTATATGGTCTTGACCGAATCAATCAAAAAGAACCAGTCTATATCGTTGAAGGACCGTTTGATTCCACGTTCGTGGAGAACAGTGTTGCAATGTGCGGTTCCGATGTTGATATTCGGACGTTTGGTTGGGGCAGTTATATTTGGGTTTTTGATAATGAACCTAGGAACAGAGAAAACATCGGTAGAGTCTCCAAAACTATTGATAGAGGAGACAAGGTAGTAATCTGGCCAAGTGATATATCTGAGAAAGATATCAATGACATGATATTGGCTGGACGTGACGTACAAAACCTGTTAGAATCTAACACATACACTGGGTTAGAAGCAAAATTAAAACTACAAACTTGGAAACGAATATGAGCAACGGACTCAAAGTTAAAAAAAGAAGTGGATCAATTGAACCACTTGACTTAGAGAAAATGCATCGAATGGTTGAAAAAGCCGTTGATGGATTAGCAGGTGTATCTGCTAGTCAGGTAGAAATACAGTCTGGAATACAATTCTATGATGGTATCACTACAGCAGAAATACAAGAGATACTTATTCGTTCTGCCAGTGATCTTATTGATCTTGATAATCCTAACTACCAATACGTTGCTGCAAGATTACTTTTATTTTCTATACGTAAGCAATTATATGGTGTAACAGAAGATCATCCTCATCTACTAAAGCATATTAATAAGTGTATAGATGCAGGTGTATATGACCCTGCATTCTTAGATAAGTATGAAGAGAATGAAATCTATAAGATCAATAGTTGGATAGACTATGATCGTGACTACCTCTTCACTTATGCAGGTCTTCGTCAGGTAGCAGATAAGTATCTGGTACAGGATAGAAGTAGTGGATCTGTTTATGAGACTCCACAACAGATGTATATTATGATCGCTGCAACTATATTTGCAGAGTATCCCAAAGAAACAAGACTCCTCTATGTCCGACAGTACTATGACGCAATCTCAAAGCACAAACTCAACATCCCAACGCCCATCATGGCAGGTGTCAGAACACCCATTCGTCAATTTGCATCTTGTGTTTTGGTTGATGCTGATGACACCCTCGATAGTATCTTTAGCAGTGATATGGCTATTGGCAAATATGTCGCACAGAGGGCTGGTATCGGTATTAACGCTGGTAGAGTCAGAGGCATCAACAGTAAAATCAGGGGTGGAGAAGTTCAACACACAGGTGTGGTCCCCTTCCTTAAAAAATTCGAGAGCACTGTTAGATGCTGTACTCAAAATGGTATACGAGGAGGATCAGCTACGGTCCACTTTCCAATCTGGCACCAAGAAATCGAAGACATCCTCGTCCTCAAAAACAACAAAGGAAGTGAAGACAACAGAGTCAGAAAATTAGATTACTCTATACAAATTAGCAAATTATTCTATGAAAGATTTATTAGAAATGAAGATGTTAGTTTATTCTCTCCTCACAGTGTGCCTGGTCTTTATGATGCTTTTGGAACTGAAGGATTCGACGAACTATATGAGAAATACGAGGGGCAGACAGATATTCCGAGAAAGACTATTGCTGCCCAAGAACTGATTCTAAATTTACTCAAGGAGAGAGCAGAGACTGGTCGTATTTACATAATGAATATCGATCATTGTAATGAGCATTCATCATTCAAGGACAAGGTGAGTATGAGTAACCTCTGTCAGGAGATCACTTTACCTACTAAACCTTTGAATCATATTGATGATCCAGAAGGTGAGATAGCATTGTGTATTCTATCTGCTATCAATGTAGGTAGGATAACATCTGATAGAGAATTGGAACAGTTATGTGATCTTTCTGTTCGTGGATTAGAGGAACTAATTGACTATCAGAAGTATCCAGTTATTGCTGCAGAGAAGTCTACAAAGGCACGTAGATCGCTTGGAATAGGGTTCATTGGTTTAGCACATTATTTGGCAAAGCTAGGGTTCAATTATGACTCACAGGAGGCATGGGGTGCTGTACATCAATTGTCAGAATCCTTCCAGTATTTCTTATTGAAATCTTCTAATAAGATTGCTCAAGAGAAAGGTAAGTGTGAGTACTTTGATAGAACAAAGTATGCTGATGGTATATTACCTATAGATACTTTCAAGACAGATGTGAATGAGATTACTCAACAACCATTAGTACATGATTGGCAAGGACTTCGTGACGATATATTGAAATATGGTCTAAGGCATAGTACACTATCATCACAGATGCCTAGCGAATCATCGTCTGTTGTATCTAATGCAACGAATGGTATCGAACCACCTAGAGGATATCTTTCTATCAAGAAGTCTAAGAAAGGACCATTGAAGCAGGTTGTTCCTAGTTACAATACTCTCAAGAATAAGTACACACTTCTATGGGAGATGGAAAGTAACAGAGGATATATTAATATTGTATCTGTTATGCAAAAGTTCTTTGACCAAGGAATCTCTGGTAACTGGAGTTATAATCCAGAACATTATCCAGATAATGAAGTTCCTGTATCTGTAATGGCACAGGATCTACTAACCACATACAAATATGGTTGGAAGACATCTTACTATCAAAACACTCACGATATGAAGAGTGATGAGATAGAAGAACCTACAACTACTGCATCCACTAAGGATGCACTCATCGCTGAAATTGAAAACTTAGAAGAGGAAGCTTGTGACTCCTGTGCCATCTGACATCAAAGGAATGACTGTGTTCAACGATCAAAAAGTTGACACTAAAACTCAGCCAATGTTTTTTGGTAAACCTTTAGGGGTCCAAAGATATGACAACTATAAGTATCCTGTCTTTGAGAAACTAACAAATCAAATGTTAGGATACTTCTGGAGACCTGAAGAGGTTTCTTTACAGAAGGATCGTGGTGACTATCAGTCACTAAGACCAGAGCAGAAGCATATCTTTACTTCTAATTTGAAGTATCAGATACTATTGGATTCTGTGCAAGGTCGTGGACCAGGTATGGCATTTGCACCTTACTGTGCATTACCAGAACTAGAAGGTGCTATGAATGTGTGGCAGTTTATGGAGATGATCCATAGTAGATCATACACATATATTATCAAGAACATATATCCAGATCCCAGTGAGGTATTTGATACTATATTGGATGATGATAGGATACTTGCTCGTGCTCAGTCAGTTACTAAAGCATATGATGACTTTATAAATTATGCACATGAGTATGATCAGAGTAATGCTTGGAAACCTGATTGGCAAAGTCATCAAAATTCACAGTGGACACTCAAGGATCTAAAGAGAAAACTTTATCTTGCTGTAGCTAATGTCAACATTCTTGAAGGTATACGTTTCTATGTTTCTTTTGCTTGCAGTTTTGCATTTGGCGAACTTAAACTTATGGAAGGATCTGCTAAGATTATCTCCCTCATCTCCAGAGACGAGAACCAACACCTCGTTCTTACACAACAGATGATAAAGAACTGGCAGAATGGTGATGATCCTATGATGAAGGAGATTATTGAAGAAGAGGAGGAAACAGTTATTAGTATGTTCAGAAATGCAGTGAAAGAAGAGAAAGAATGGGCTGAGTACTTATTCAAAGATGGTACTATGATAGGTCTAAATGATAAATTACTAGTAAAGTATGTTGAATGGATTGCTAATAAGAGGATGAGAGCAATAGGATTGAAACCAATCTATGATGCACCCATCAAAAACAATCCGTTACCTTGGACAGAGCATTGGATTTCTTCTAAGGGATTGCAGGTTGCACCACAAGAGACAGAGGTTGAGTCCTATGTTGTTGGTGGTATCAAACAAGATGTCAAGAAGGACACTTTCTCAGGATTCAAATTATGACACAACGTATAAAGATTACCATCGATCAAGATGGTACTGTGAAAGAAGAAGTACAAGGAGTACAAGGTGATGTTTGTGAAAGCATCACTAGAGATCTAGAGGCCAGACTTGGTGAATTAGAAAACCGAGTATACAAATCAGAGTATTATCAACAAAATGTCACACTTCAGCACGATCAAAACATCAATCAAGGAACTTCCACCTCTTCTTAAGGCATTAGAAGTTCTGAATTATGACTACGAACAAGATGCAGATCTTGTTATAACTAATCCTGACCATGCAGAGGATCATCCTGTTGTACAGGCTCAGGTTTCTGTAGCAAAGGATATAGGTTTCCGTTGGAATAAAGTAACAGAGACTTATGATCTTTATGCTGACAATGCTACTTGGGATTTAGATGTACCTGTTCAAAGATTTCTTGATAAGGTTACTCAAAGATATGCAGAAGCTATTGTATTAGATACAATAGGAAAGATGGGATATGAAGTGGAAGATAAAAAGACTACAGTTGATAACAAGATAGAATTAGTTTGTGCTAAATGGTTATAATAGATAAAAAACTATGTTGAATTTATTAGCAGCAGCATCTCTTGACCTGAACGAGGCATGGAACCTATCATGGAGTGAAGGTATTCAGTTCATACTGGTACTTGCCTTTGTGTATTGGTTGAAGGTAAAAATAGATACACGAGCTGGTCTAGGTAAGAAGAAGTTGAGACAGTTGAAGACTGTAATCAAAGAAGCAATAGAAGAAAGTAAAGGTGTTTCGTGAACTACGTAGAAGTAAACCCTATGAGATACAGATAGAACTTAGTGACTACTGTAACTCTAAGTGTCCTATCTGCACAAGATATATTGAGGGTAGAGTTGGACTAAAACCAACTGCTTCTGTCAATAGAAATCAAATATCCTACGAGGACTTTCGTAAGTGGTTTCCTCGCTGGTTTATTAGAGACCGTCTGTTCAAGATGAGATTTAATGGGCAAGTGGGGGAATCTTCTTTATGCGATGACCTCCTAGACATCGTTGACTACATTTTAAAATGCAATAAAAACTTAGAATATCTGTCTCTGACTACGAATGGAGGTACTAGAACACCTGAATTTTGGTATAAACTAGGTAGTTTGATGAAGCAGATGAGATGGGGTGAGGTTATATTTGCTCTTGATGGTCTTGCTGATACACATAGTCTCTATAGAGTGGGTGTAGATTGGTATAAGGTTACTGAAAATGCTAGAGCATATATTGCAGGTGGTGGTAGAGCACAATGGAGGATGCTGACGTTCAAACATAATGAGCATCAGATAGATGAGTGTAGAAAACTGTCAGAGGACTGGGGATTTAATTCATTTACCCTAAGACCTACTGCTGGATTTAATAATAATAAGTTCTTCAAGTATGAATATAATGGTAAGGAATATATTTTAGAACCACCTTCAGATGTTGAGTTCGTAATGAAAGTATCTGAACCAGTGACACCTACAGACATAGTGTGCTATGCTGTTGAGGATTATCAAGATAGATACGGTGGGTTTGTCAACAGACTTACGATTGATACTAGAGGTGTGGTACATCCATGCTGCTTTTTTGCATGTGAATGTAGGAAAGTTTATCATAAATTCTATGAAACAGGTGATCCTAACTGTAAACCAGTCTCTGCAACGGATCTTGCTATGGCAATAGGTACAGGCCGAAGAACAAACATGTACAGAAACTCTGTTGCTAACCTCATAGAGCAGCAAGGTGGTATAAAGAGCATTAGTTTATACCATACATCGTTCAGTCAGATCATGGCGAGTCCTTTATACTCTGGCACACTAGAGGAATCTTGGAACCAAGAGAAACATAGTGGTGATTATGGTATATGTGGGTACATGTGTGCCAAAGATCATGTTGAACTTGATGGACACAGAATGGGTAGCAAACGAATTGACTTTGGAGTTATACAATGAACTACATTTTTGATGTTGATGGGACTCTGACACCTAGTAGAGGTAAAATTGATCCACAATTCAAACATTTTATGATTGCCTTTGCAGGTAAACATAATACTTTCTTAGTCACTGGTAGTGATAGAGAGAAAACTTTAGAACAAATAGGATCTTCTTTATATGATACGTGTAGGAAGGTATATAATTGCTCTGGTTCTGATGTATGGGCAGATGGTAGAAATGTCTACACAGATGACTGGACATTACCTAAGGATGTAGAGAAATTTTTGTTAGATGAACTAGCATATAGTTGTTTTCCTATAAGAAATGGTGTACATATAGAACATAGACCTGGTACTGTCAACTTTAGTATTCTAGGTAGAGGAAAGGATCCTAGTGTTGGTAGATCTGAGTATATAAAATGGGATAAGGAGAGACTTGAACGCCAGGATATAGCAGATAGAATTACAAATCAATTTCCAGATTTATATGTTGCTCTTGGAGGTCAGACTGGTCTTGATATAGCACCTAAAGGTAGAGGAAAGGAGCAGATTCTTAGAGATTTTGATGGTGATGTTATTTTCTACGGTGATAAGATGGATGAGGGTGGTAATGACTACACTCTTGCACATGAAATACGTGAAAGAAATTTAGGGACTACATATCATGTATACGATTATAAGCATACGTGGGAGTTATTACAGTATGAAGCCGCAGTCAGCGAAAGCCAAAGGTAGGAAACTACAACAGTGGGTACGTGATCAACTCATAGAACATAGAGATGTTCATCCAGAAGATATAGAGTCTAGAAGTATGGGTGCAGGTGGAGAAGATCTTATAATGGCAAGAGATGCTAGACAAAAGTTTCCTTATAGTGTAGAATGTAAGAACCAAGAGAAGTTGAACGTTTGGGATGCTTATGCACAAGCAGAAGCAAACTCAGGTGATCATCAACCTATCGTCTTCATCAAGAAGAATGGTAAAAAACCCTTAGTAGTCCTCGATGCAGAGTATTTCATTGGAAAAGTACGAACTTAGACAGTACACACTCAGAATTCTAATGAGTGAGTTTGGAAGTACACATCCAAACAAAGCTATATACGAATGTGCCGATGATTGGTGTTCTAAACAGGTCACAACTAACGGCTTAGTTTCTTATTTCAAAGCATATTATGCAAAAGGTAATTAATTTATTAGCAATAGCATCTACAATTGTATCTGCTGCTGTTGTTGGAACAGGTGCTTATCTGTATTTGAACAGAGCATCTATTATAGAAGGAGTAAAAGAACAGGTAATGGAATCTGTTACTGGTGCACTACCTGGTGCTATTGGTGGACAAATGCCTGATGTTACTGGTGGTGTTGCTGGTGGTGGTGCTGCTAGTAGTAGTTTAGGACTTCCTGTACCTGGCAATCCCTTACCATGATTGATACTAATCTTTTAGATAGACGTATCAACCACAGACATTTTCTAAAGAAAAAACCTAGTAAGAAAATTATTGAAAGTATCTTACAGGAAGCAATCAATACTTCTCCTGTAAAGGGGGAGTATTTTCCATATAAACTCTGCATCTTTGGACCTGAATGGTCTGAAGAGAAGAGACTTATGGCATATGATGCTGTTGCAAATAAAGAAATGAACCTGAGGTATTACCTCAATCACGATAGGACTGAACAGCAATGGGAAGAGGACATCAGAGAGTATTATAATACTCATAGAGGTCAGTTCAATGCTCAAATAGAAGCACCTTATGTTATTGCTGTAGTAGAAGATAAAGATAGGTGGAATCCATGTAAAGCAGACTATCCAAAGTATATGACAGATCAAGCATCTGGAATTCTGATGTATGGAATTACTCTAGCTGCTAATAGACATGAGTTAGATGCAGCATTTTGTCTTTGTATGGATACTAATAAGAAAAGTTACCTGAATAGAATGGTAAAGGAAGCAGGTGGGCATACTAATAAGCCAGTAATGTATCCTCAGTTATTAGGTTATGTTGGTATAGGTTACTATGATTGGAGTACAGGAACATCAGAGAAGGATAGTGGTCAGTTTAGAAGAGATGGTGACGTTGTAGAACATATAAATGGTGGAAAATATAACATAAAGACTGGCACAAGAGAGGGTTATAAAGATAGAAAACCTGATTTAGATGTATTAGTTGAATGGAAGCCTATATAATGTGCCTTACCATAATAATATGCCAGAAGATGTAGTTCTTCCCGAAGAAGAGAAGAAAGAGGAAGAGAAAAAGAAAGGTGTTTTTGGTAAAGTAAAGGATGCTATACTTCCAGACCCTGAGGAACAGGCAGCTATCATTAGTACAATGGTCAGAATTACGGTCCTTGCCTGGTCTGGAGGAATATTAACTTTAAATTATGTTGCCATACCAGGAGTACCACAACAGAAAATAGATCCAACATTTATAGCTTCGGTTTTTACAGGAGTTTTAGCTAGCTTCGGAATTCAGACAGCATCTAAAAAGAATGATGGTACTATGAAGATGGATAAGAATGGTAATGGTAATGGTGGTGGTGTAGGTAAGTATGGTGGACCTACACAAACTATTGTTATTGAGCAAGCACCATTAAAAATTATTGCTGAAACACCTAAGTCCTCAAAGAAAAAGGATGAACCTTACACATTGTAAATAGGAATTTTTATTATGAAAAAATGGATTGGTTTTAGTTTAGGAGCACTTGTTGGTTTATCTCATATCGGTATGATCGGTATGATTGCTAACCGTAGTAAGTTTCCTAAACTAAACTTACCTGTAAGTGACTACACTTCTTACAGTGTGATAGCAAATGAGGAAGGTTATACTATAAATTACAGGGCACATGACCCTAGAGTATTGATAAAGAACGAAGGAATAGAAAGACCTGCTGGATTCTTGGGTATGGGTAAGACCAAAGTATCTAAGCATGAGCAATATTATATCTCACCATCTGGAACTAAGGTTGGTGGTACTAAATTAGATGATAAGGTTGCATGTATAAAGGCACAAGGTAGTGGAGAAGGAACAGGAAGAATGGTAGGTGGTGCTGCTGCAGCTGCAACTGTTACTCACACTGGAATTGCATCAGTTCCTATCATAGGATGGGTACTTGCTGGTGCTGCTACAATGATAGGTATGGATCAAGGTGCAGAGATAGGTGGCAACATGGCAAAAGACTTATCTAAAGATTGTGAAGAAGTTGAAGAGGACATTAAATAGATAACTAATTACTCCCCTATGTTGGGGTAACCTGCAAACATGACAGATCCATATCCCAAACCTAGGTGGGATCTAGAGAATGATGTAGTACGACTTGAACAAATGATTATTGTTTACGAACAAGAGATCGAACAATTGAAAAAGGAAAAGAGTGAACTCAAGGAAGAGGTTCACATTCTGAAACGAAAACTTGAAGTCCTAACTGTGTCAGGGAATACAAAAATACGTGCGTAGAAATACCTATGTGGTATAATAAATATCTACGTACGGGATTGAAAGATCATGCCCCTGACACAGCAGCGACATTACACAGTAGGTTATCACGATAACCAACTAAAGCATTACGAAATTTGCGAGTATGCAATGAGTGCATACGATGCAATAGAACACAGCAAAGAGGATGTTTCCTATCTACAGGAGCATCCTCATTCTATTGACTACTGCAATAACGAAGAGGTTGATAATATCTCTCGTTTTTTAGCATCTGGCATTCCAATGGGACATTAGAATGACTACAATAACTAAAAACAAACACGAAATTATGTGGTGGATGAGCAGACTAACTATAATGGGGTGTGCATTAGCACTCTCAGTTAGGTTTGCAGCAGCAGCGTATGTCTAAGGACTATTCACATGTAGAAGCCCAAGTCACTAAGGGCAAGAAGTATTATGATGATCAAGGGTGGGAGATTTCCCCACCCATCAGTGATAGAGAATGTATCTATCGTTGTTTAGAGAACTGTGAGAAAATGGATGGACTTGATAGGAAACAAGTGGCACGTTTGATGAAAGAGTTTAAGACTATGAAGACAGAAAGGGTAAGAAATGAAGAGTACCCTGTCTTATAATGATAGATAATAATACCGATAAAAATATTTTATGCTATCTACACAGTATCGTCTGAGACTTGAAGCAATATGTAAAGATATTGCTGCTGGTACGGAAGTAAGTATGGGTGATATGATATGGGCACAGAAACTAGCAAAAGCAAACACCTCTGCTAGAGGTATGCTACAGAAGGCTCGTAGGATGAGTACAAATCCTGACGAGTCTTTTCTGAATAGCTTGGATATAGGAGACCCCGATTCAAGTCATCATATTAGGGGTTTTGGAAGTCCAGATGATGTAGTGGAATGGTTTCATCAAGAACGTTCTGATGATTGGAGACAACGTGACTGATATTTCTAACAAAGATTCAGAGCAAGACGTAAAGATTGCTGTCCTTGATAGTACTCTAGAGAATGCTACTCGTAGAATGGAATTGATTCATAAAAGAATTGATAGGACAGACGAGAGAATCACTAAATTAAATGAAGATGTAAGAGAAAGGATCAGAGCACTAGAGAAATGGGTATGGGGTGCAGGTGCTGTACTTACTGCCTTTATTGTTATAGGTGGAGTAGTGGGTGATTTAGATCTTCTTCCCGATGGGGAGGTTATAGAAAATGGAATTAAATGATGACAACATAATAACAGTTCTTGAAGAACTACTACCATACATCGAAGCAGATGGTGGGTCTTTACAGTATGTTGAGACTGAAGATGGTTATGTTAAGGTAAGACTTGGTGGTGCATGTGAGACATGTGCTATGAGTGTTATGACTTTGAAGCAAGGTATTGAAAAGAAACTTATGATGGAGATCCCAGATGTCAAAGGAGTGATTCAAGTATTATGATTTTACCAGGAACTACAGTGACAGTGAAGAATCCCACCTCCATATACTGTGGGTATGTTGGATTCATTCAGAGAATTAGTGGTACTAACGCAGCAGTTCTCTTTGATAACTATTCTCCTTGGGAGAAGATGGTTACCTTCCCAATCAAAGACCTAGAAGAGGGAGGCATAGGACCAAAATGATTGACACTTCACCAAGTTCGATTAGAATATTTGTTATAATAGTACTAGCAATTGTTTGGGTGTGGATTTTTAATCATGATTGAAAAAGGTGATAAGATTATGCAGATGCTTCTGTTGAGTCCACATGAAGCAGATCATCTATACAAGAAGGAGAACGGTACATACTATTGGTGTCATCATAGAAAGAGTGGTGACACCTTTTCTATACCTGAGATACAGATGGAGATGTTTGAACCTCCACGACCCAAATCTATTGAGATACCACAAGAGGTACTTGATCGTGCTCCACACCATAATATTTTAGAGAAGTATTATGGTAAGGACTGGCAACCTAAAGAAGTAGAAGGACTGGAGGATCATTACTAATGAAAGGTTATAGTAAAGAAGATATTAAAAGGATCTTAGGATCTTCTTGGCCACAAATGCCTGAAGATCATGAGACAGGTAATCAGATGAGAAGAAGGAAGGGTAATGAGATGAGAGCAGGGTTGAGACCCTATCCCACATACCCTGCAAAGAAGGTAGGACCAAACTTTGATGAGAATGGAAAATATATTTACCCACCAGGTTCTGGATTTCGTTATATGGATAAACTAGATCCTAATTCTGAATGGGGTGGTAAGGTATCATAATGGTAGTTTGGGGTGTTATTTGGATGGTTGCGATACTACTTGTAATAGTATCATGGTACATCTACTATATACTTCGTATGTCCTATGCGGAGATGGATGATGGGAGCAATGGTTCCACCAAGTCGGAAGAGTTGCTACAACTTCCGAGTGATCAAAGTGAATCGAGTAGTTGATGGTGACACAATTGATGTTACAATCGATCTAGGTTTTGATCTTAATAAAAAAGAAAGAGTTCGTATAGCTGGGGTGGACACACCTGAGAAGAGGACTCGTGATAAAGAAGAGAAAGCACTTGGACTTGACGCTACTAACTGGATGAAGGACAAACTAGATGGAGCAATCAAAGGAGAAGATGAACTCGTTATTAGAACTGAACTTAAGGGTGGCATGGGGAAGTATGGTAGGCTTCTTGGTTGGATCTACATTGGCGATTCTGATCTTTCATTGAATGAACAGATGATTACCGAAGGATATGCTTGGGAATATGATGGTGGTACTAAGAAGAAAGACTTCGAGGAACTGCGTGAGATTCGTAGATCATTTGGTACACTACCAGAAACACTAGATGGAGGACAATTCTAATGAAGTTAGGAAAAGCACTAACCAAAGTAAAAGATTGGGATAAGGCAATGGCTAAGAAGATTCAGGACAAGTTTACCTTGACTGACTATCAGATGCTTTGTCTTGCATTTGCAAAAGGATTTATTATCGGAGCTATTCTATTATGACACACGAACTAAGAGAGGTTGTTGGAGACAAGATAAAGGATCTTGTTGAAAAGGAATTGATAACTGATGCTGAAGTTACACATACGTCTACCTTGAATAGTGTAGGTAGACAGTCTGACAAGATGATCGTTGAATATAATGTCAGAGATAAATCGGATACCTAATATAAATGGACAGATAATACCTATTAGGCAATTGAACATCCCAAAGATAAATGTTTGGGATATTACTTCTCCTAATGCTGTTCCACCTTATGTACCTGTCACAATCTACATTGGTAAACCCATTGTAGATATACCAGGCTGCGTAGAAGTTCACCCAGAGAACACATGGCCAGATGGTAATAAGAATAAGCAGTTGGCAGAAGATGATAAGACAGTAACTTACTGTGATGCTAATACTCCATCATATAACCCGATGGATTATCAACCAGAACAGTTGACAATTTATCAAGAAGTACCACCACCAAAGGTTGAACCACCACCTGAACCAGATCTTACTACACCAGAGACACCATCTATACCTAAGACAGAAGAAGAAGTGCCTTGTCCTGGTCCTAATCAACCAAGGTTAGGATCAGTTGGACCTAATCAAAAAGAAAAGGTATCAGGATATGAATTACAGAAAGATCCTAATAATCCTGGTAAACAAATATGTGTAATATTATATGAGGATATTGGATTAGCAGAACAGTATCTACCCTCTGCTCAAGTAGCAACAACTACTGCTGTAATTGCTACTGTTGCTGGTGCATCTGCTCTATTAGCAAAACCTCTAGCAGATTTACTACTAAAGGTTTTTAAACCATTAATCAAAAAGATATTGACTAAGGTAACTGGTAAGGCTCCTACTAAACCTACTCGTCAAGAGATACTTACTAATGAGTATAGGGAGAAGAAAGGTTTACCTCCTATAAAGAAGAAGAAATAATTATTTTGCTAGTGGTGTACCTATTTCAAATGTTCCTAGGTCTGAGGCTGACCCATTAGCTTCTACTTTTTGTGGTATAACTTCTGCTTTTGGTAATATATGTTTGTGGTTTGCTACTACACCTGGTGGATTTACTAGTACAACGTCTGCACATACCTTGGCGTATGGTGACTTGGGATGGAACATGATACCAGCCTTCATCAATTCACCACAGTTTTTAAGACGAGCTATCTCAAAGTCTAATCTTTTATTAGCAGTTATTTGTTTCTGCATATCAATTTGAGTTGCAGCTGCTGTCTTACATAGTTCTTGTAATTTTTTATCTAATGGTCGTGACCATGTAGCAGAGACACCTACAGATATGTTTGTCTGATTCTTTTGACCTGTACGTGTAGGGATGTGATATAAAATTTCACCTGGATTGTCTGGTATACCATCGTCATCGTTGTCTGCATTGTTGTAGACGGGATCCATATACATTTCTTCCCAAGGATGCTGTTGAGATAGGCTTCCAGTTAGGAAGGGAGTCATATTCATAGTAGCACCTTGACATTGGATGCCACCACCATAAGTATTTGTTATGTATGGACCTTGTAATACCTGTATAGCTTGATTGGTTACTGAGCCACTGGAATTGGCTATTGGATTTGCAGTCGCAGATACACCACCTACGTCTGTGTTTGCTAGTACTGGTGAAGATATAGTAAGACTAGCAATTATTGCTGAAATATACTTGTTGTGTCGGTGACGCTTGTTACGGTACTGGTTCTCTGAATCACGGTGTGCGTCTGAAGCCCTGGTCCAGAATAATGCTCTGTAAATTGAAAAGCTGCTCCTGGAGTGCTTTGTACGAAGTTTGGTTTGTTTTGTGTTGAGAGATCTAATCCAGTCCATGTTGTTGTCACACCATTGTTGGTATTATTATGAGTTGTAGTAACATCAGGTGCTACATTTGTTGACCCTGCTTCTAATTCAACCCCTGTACCAGAAACAGAATACGTCCAGCCTGTAGCATAATCCATGCTATTTATTGTCTCTGTTACGGTACTAGTAGTTTCCGTATGGCTGGTCATTGAGCCCTGGGTGAAGTTAGGGACCACAGGAACAGCCATTGCCTTACTGGGCACAAAGACGAGAAGTAGTAATAAAACCCTCCTCATCTTACTTAGCGGATTTCTAGTTCAGTTACGAATTGTCCTGTAGTTACAGTACCAGTTCCACCACCAACTGCAGTTGCAGTATGAGCACTGGTAACAGTACCTGTACCAGTTCCACTACCAACACCAGTAGATGTCTGATTAGAGTATGCACTAACTGCACCTAAAGCTGGTGCTGTAGTTACAATGGCATCACCTTCAATAAATGATTGGGTGAAATTATAGGCCCCACCAGCACTTGTTTGTGTGGCTGTAGCGATAGAACCTTGTCCTACACCGTCAGTCAACGTACCAAGACCACCAACTACTCCGTCAGCAGAGTTACCACCACCAACGTCCATAGTTACACCAGATCCTGATGCGGAATATGTACTTCCTATTCTTGAAACCTGAGTTGCAGCAGCATTAACCTGCAGCTGTGTCGAAGATGTCATTCGGTGTGTTATGTCTGCTTTCACTGGGACAGTAGCACCTAACGACAATAATGTAAGAGTAAAGAGAATTCTCTTCATTGCTTTTTCACCCTATCTATGCTATTATATTTATATTTCGTAACCTTAATGAAAGTAATAGATAATTTTCTATCTACTAAAGACTGGCAACGGATAGAAAAGACAATGATAACAGGGGGTTTGCTACCTTGGTGTTATAATAATATGAAAGTTAGTGGTGATGATAGTATCAATAACTACCAATTTACTCATGAATTTTTTAACTTTCATTCCATAAACGGTCCATGTCAACGTGCAGAATCTTCACATCTTGAGATACTAAAACCATTGGTAGATAAAATAAACATGGTAGCACTCCATAGGATCAAGGGTAATCTTGAACCATTGAAAGCAGAAAGACACTTCAGTAATTGGCATACGGATATCTACCCACCTACTAAGTCTATGACCACTGCGATATACTATGTGAATACCAATGATGGGTACACTGAGTTTGAAAATGGGAGGAAGATCAAGTGTTTCAAGAATAGATTTGTTTCCTTTCCATCAAATTTGAAGCACAGGGGTGTCAGCCAACTAGATAATAAGGTAAAATGTGTTATAAACCTAAACTACTTCGGGTACATAAATGAAAATCTTTCTTGACACTGCAGATACAAAATTAATCCATGATGGTTATCTTACTGGATTGATTGATGGTGTCACAACAAACCCAACTCTTATTATGAAGAGTGGTAGAGATCCAGAGGAGGTCTATGCTGAACTTAGGAACATTGGTTTGAATGATATCAGTATGGAAGTTGTTGGTGATGGTCCTTCTATGGTTGTAGAAGGTAGAAGACTTGCTAAAGTTTTTGGACAGTGTGCAACTATAAAAGTTCCTTGTACTCCTGATGGATTGTTTGCTTGCAGAGAACTATCAAGAGAACTGATAAGAGTAAATGTAACTCTTATATTCTCACCATCACAGGCAATACTTGCTGCTAAAGCAGGTGCTACATATGTGTCACCATTCGTAGGTAGAGTGGATGACAATTCCTTTGGTGGTCTATGTCTCATCAAGGATATTGCTAACATATATACTAAACAGAACTGGAAAAGGACTGAGATACTGGGTGCTTCTATTAGAGATGTGAGATCTGTAGGTAGAGCATTTGAGTATGGTGCTAACATCTGTACTATACCACCAGCAGTATTCAACAAGATGTATAATCATATCCTTACTGAAAAAGGATTGCAATTATTTGATCATGATTGGGCAGAAGTAAATGCTAATCTACCGCAACCTAGTATCTAAGGAAGTACTAGATCAGTGTAACACTGAAATAGATAATCTATTACCAACACAGAGATGGTCTTCAAGTCATACCACTTGGGGATCATCTTTATATGATGGTATACCTGGTACGTGCATGAGAGCAGTACCTACATTTAAATTAGTGAAGATAATCAAGGATGCTATCATTGATACTTTACCTACTTCTAGTAATCTCAATATGAATTATCATTATTGGTTGAAGTACTCTGGTATTGGATGGCATAATGATAGTGCTAGAACTAGTGGTGACAGGCGTGTCTTTGGTGCAACTCTATATCTAAATGAATGGGATCATAAGTGGGGTGGTCTTTTTGTGTGGCAAGATGGTAAGGATGGAAGTCTAAAAGTTATATGTCCTGAGCCAGGAACCTTAGTAGTAAATACTGAAACTGAAGATCATCATGTTACTATGATTTCACCATCAGCAAAGTATGCTAGAAGATCTGTACAAATATGGGGAGACCGATGAGAGTAATGTGTAATGCTTGTGGTGTTGTGATAGCAGTGCCATCAGTAAAGTTTGTTTGTTGTGGTTGTGATAATCTTTTGACAGTAGAGGATGATAAAATTTCTGCTGTTGACATGGGGTTGATAGACTTTATTGAAGATACTAAACCTAAAACTAAACCTGTAACCCAAAGGAGAAGAAGGAAGGTGAGGAAACTTGACTTTGAAATCCGTTGATCTAGGATTTAGTTGGACTGATGATCCTGAATTGTTATGTAAGAAACTTATCTTACAACATAAGTGGAGTGGTAAGATATACAAGACAGGAGAGTATGTATTTCCCATATCTCCTAGTAACAAATCTTTGTTTGAACCGTTGTTAGATCTTATACAGATTACCGTAGAGAATATCTATCCTAAGATTGATATTCAAAATAGAACTGCATGGGTATATGTTTCTAATTCTCAGAGGAATCAGATGACGTGGCATTATCATATGCCAGAGCATGTGCAGCGTGATATATCCACAGTATTTTATATGAAAAAACCTGCTGATGGTGCCATAGCATTTGTAGACCATGTGCATGAACCACATGAAGGAGAGTTGATTATATTCCCTGCCACTGCACCTCACACTCCTCTTCCCACAACGTCTGATGAGTATAGGATTGCACTAAATGTGAACCTTGTAACACGTAATAAATATCTTGACTTTATGCCTAGATAAGGGTATAATTACAAGGTAAACTTACTAAAGACAATGACTAGGGGTCCATTTCTTTCCAAATTCAAAAACCATACAGAGGAATTAGTATTAGCGGTGAAGGATAAGATAGATTTAGAGTATGATAATCCAGAGTTATATAAAAAGGTGTATAACTACTATAAGGAAGGTGATATTTATTTCTATGATGATAAGGATAAGGATTATAATATAGTAATAGATGAATTAGAGTATGATCTTATGAATGCAGGGGTTATGGTATGAGTTTTAAAAGAGAACGTCCGTGGGGATGGTACAAGTGCATCTGTAGAGGTGAGAACTATGCTGTCAAAAAGATATGGGTGGAACCTAATCAAAGATTATCATTACAATACCATCAGCATCGTGCAGAACATTGGACTGTTGTAAAGGGTAGTGGTGTTGTTACTAGAGGTAATATGGATACACCATGTAAGCCAGGTGATACTTTTGATATTGGTATAGAACAACGTCATCGTTTATCGGGTGGAGAAGAAGGTGTTCTTATTATTGAGGTACAACGTGGTGAGTGTAGAGAAGATGATATTATAAGATTAGAAGATGATTATGGTAGGGTACAGATGAGTAACATATATGCTACCATCAATGAGTTTGGTACAGAATGACTTACATTGTTACAGGTGGTGCAGGTTTTATTGGTAGTAACTTTCTACATTATCTAAAGACTAAAACTGAATTAGAAGATCGGGTTGTTGTGATAGACAACCTAGGTTATGCTGCTAAGAAAGAGTACATACCAGATGATAAGCAATTTGTTTTTGAGTGGTGTGACATCTCAGATGAAAGTAATGTCAACTATGTCTTTGATAAACATAAACCAAGAAAGATATTTCACTTTGCTGCTGAAAGTCATGTAGATAATTCTATCAAGAACTACAGACCATTCTTAGAGTCAAATGTTATAGGTACTATCAACTTACTCAATGCTAGTTTGAGGCATGAGGTTGAGAAGTTCCATCATATTTCTACTGATGAGGTGTATGGTTCTCTGGAGTATGATGATACTGAAGTCTTCAAAGAGACTACACCTTATGATCCTAGAAATCCATACTCAGCAAGTAAGGCAGCATCAGATCATTTTGTAAAGACATGGCATAACACATATGGATTACCATATTTGATTACTAATTGTGGTAATAACTATGGTCCTCATCAACATCCTGAAAAACTTATACCACTAACAATTAGTAATGCATTGAAGGATGAGGTGACATACATGCATCAAGGTGGTAGACAGATAAGGGATTGGATCTATGTGTTAGATCACTGTGCAGGTATATGGGAATTGGAAACTCATAATATTATTAATGATAATTTCAATATAGGTGGTGGATGTGAAAAAAGAAATATAGATGTCACTAGAGACATATTATATCTTATGAACAAACCACAAACTCTTATTGGTATTAACAATCTAAGACCTGGTATTGACAAACGGTATGCTATGGATCATACTAAGATTACAAAACGTACAGGATGGACACCATTCACCCCATTTGATGTTGGATTACGTGCAACTGTCACTTGGTATCTGGATAAACTAACATGATTTCTTTATACGGATGTGGATTTATTGGTCGTAATTTCAAGTACATGTATGAACCATACATGGAAATTCAACGACGTGATGAAAGAAAACCACGACATAATGATATCCTCTATATGATATCAACAACACATAATTATCATGTTCATGATAATATAACACTTGACGTTGACACTAATTTACATGTCCTTTGCGAGGTTCTTGACCACTGCAGGTCAGAAAACATTACCTTCAACTTTATTTCCTCTTGGTTTGTCTATGGAAAAGGAATCACACCAGCATCAGAAACTACACCGTGCAACCCACAAGGGTTCTACTCAATCACAAAGCTTTGTGCAGAAAATCTTATCAGGTCTTTTGCACAGACCACTGGGATGAAGTACAGGATCTTGAGACTATGTAATGTCTTAGGTCAGGGTGATTACAATGCATCAAAACAAAAGAATGCTATCTCATGGATGGTCAATGAGTTGAAAGAGGATCGTGATGTAAAAGTATACGATCATGGATCTCATACTCGTGACATCATGCATGTCAAAGATGTTTGTCGTGCTATCAAACTTGTCATGGACAAGGGTGAACTCAATGAAACATATAACATTGGGTCAGGTAAATCAACATCTGTTAGTGAGGTGCTTTCATTAGCAAAGCATTACACTAGATCTAGAGGTGAACTTATTAATATTGAGACACCACAGTTCCATAAAGTTGTACAAGGTCTACAACACTTCTGGATGGACACATCCAAACTCAAAACACTTGGGTTTGAACCACACGTAGACCTAGATTTCATGGTGAAAGACTTATGTATACGTTGAATGAACAACTAGATCATTTCATATTCAATCTTGAACAGAATGGATATGATTTGTTTCCATATCTTCCTAATAAGAAATGGCATCCTGGTGCTCAGATACTATACTCTGGTCCTTATTGGGATAGTCAAGAAGTAGTTGCTGCAATGCAGACATTACTTACTGGCAAGTGGTTACCTGCTGGTGAGAATGTTAATAAGTTTGAACGTAGGTTTTCTAACTTCTTTGGATTCAATCACTCTGTCATGGTGAACAGTGGATCATCTGCTAACCTAGTGATGATTGCTGCACTGAAAAAATATTTTGATTGGCAAGATGGTGATGAGATATTGGTATGTGCTTGTGGTTTTCCTACTACAATCAATCCTATCATACAGAACGGATTGAAACCTGTCTTTGTTGATATAGATTATGATGATTTGAACTGGGATCTTGATCAGTTGAAGTCTAAGATTACTGATAGAACTGTTGCTGCATTTAGTTCACCTGTCTTAGGCAATCCCTATGACATGGATAAGTTTCTCGAAATTATTGATGACGCAGGGTTGAAGTACATTGCTGACAACTGTGACTCCCTCGGTAGCAAATGGAGGAATGAGTTTCTTACTAAACATGCCGTCGCAGCGTCTTGTTCTTTTTATCCAGCACATCATATCTGCACGATTGAAGGTGGAATGGTGTCCTCTGACATCGAAGAGGTGGTTCAGATCGCTAGATCGTATGCCTGGTGGGGTCGTGGTTGCTACTGTGTAGGAGCCCAAAATAAATTGCCCAACGGTGTCTGTGGACAGAGATTTGATCGCTGGTTGGAAGGGTATGATAAGGATGTTGATCATAAGTATGTCTTTGGAGTCCAAGGATACAACCTCAAGCCTGCTGACCTGCAAGGGTCTATCGGTTTGGTACAGTTGGAGAAGCAGACAGAGATACATTGTGTCCGTCGTATGAACAAACAAGCTCTTACTCAAGTCTTCAGTCAGATCCCTGGTTGCAGGGTTATCGAAGAGAAAGAACATGCAGAGACCTCATGGTTTGGCGTTCCTATTATCTATGAGGACGGTAAACACCACCTCGTAAAATACCTAGAGGAAAAAGGAGTACAGACTAGGAACTATTTTGCAGGTAATATTCTTATGCATCCAGCATATAAACACTTGGATGATCCTAATAACTATCCTAATGCATGTAAGGTATTAGATAATGTGTTCTTCTTAGGATGTTCTCCCGTTATTACGGTAGATATGCTAGACTACATAGATGACATGGTAAAAGAATATGAGTTGCCTCGGTGATGCTGTAAGTTACTTCAGCAAATATAATATGAAGGTCAATGGTATCATTCATGTTGGTGCTTGGCATGGTGATGAGATTGTTGACTACATATCAAATGGTATCAAACACATAGCATGGTTTGA
>VTLG01016304.1_pt1 | contig 39370 bp, 48 predicted proteins | sample 4694571 | NCBI WGS metagenome assembly VTLG01 (sample SAMN12604809, study PRJNA352737) | marine metagenome | biome: ENVO:00000447; feature: ENVO:00000209|ENVO:00000569|ENVO:01000036; material: ENVO:00002151; isolation source: viral sequences binned using virsorter ... | reverse complement strand
TTATTGAACATGACATTAGCTAGGGAAGCAAAACTTGGTGGCCCAAGAGGTCAGGCACGTTGGAACCATCCCAGAACTGGCCCTGCGGATTGGAGGCCAGATAGGGAATTGCGTGTAGACACAGACATATTTCAGAAATACAGAGACAGGTCTCAAGAGCAACGGGATAAGACAATAACCCATGAAGTCGGGCATTTAGGTGAACAGGCTTTAGGCAACTACAGAAATTGGGGGGGTGATGTTGAGGATCGTTCCCATAATATGATTATGGGTGAAAATGTTGGTGGGATTTTTGATCCCAATAATCCATATTTTGGAGATATTGTAAGACGCAGAATAACTGAATTAGATGATCTTAGACCTGAGGAGCATAGAGATGGTATATCTAGGCCAGATATTAGAAAATATAAAGGGACAGAAGATGAGGTAGTAATACCGGGGGTAAACACGACTGTTAGGCATGATGATGGTGGTATGAAATGGGTAGATGTAGATCCTTTAGCGGCTCAGGATCGTTTAGCTCAGGTAAATAGACAAGCTACAAGTATGATGGATCAGGGCTTATTAGGTCAGGATGAATCTAGTGCTTCCCACGACCATTCACCACCTAGTGATGAAGGTGAATCAATAGGTGCACGGGCAAGAGAAATGCTTGATAAAATACTTTCCCCAAGAACTGAATCTGGAGTTCAAGAGGATGTCAGACCTACTACCCTTAAACAGGCTCAAGCTCAAGGAAAAGCTCACTTCTGGCATGACGGTAAAAAGAAACTAGCAGTCACAGCGGATCAGTTAGCTAAGTTTAAAAAGTCTGATCTATACGATGCAGACTCTAAAAAATCCGCGCTTTCACAGTGGGCTAATATAGCCCAGTCTGAAGGCGGTATGAAAAAGCTGTTTCAGAAAAAACCTGACAAACAGGTAGCGTCTGAAGTCAAGGAAACTAAAGCTGATAAACAGTTCCTTGATGATTATATGCAAAACTACTATACTGGAAAAAAGAAGGATGATCCAGAATTCCGTGAGAATGTAAAGGCTAGACTTGAAGGAACCGTTCCAGACGACCATAAGAAAACCGTTTCAAATGCAATCAGTTCTGCGGTGAAGATCTTTGGAACAGACAAACTGGCAAGTGGTGGTCGCATGGATAAGGCCACAATGAAGAAGATTCTTCAGGATTTAGGTCAGATTGAATCAGGCTACAGAACAAGAATAGCCGGGGGTGGACGCCCGGAACGTGGATTCTGGCAGGTATTGCCCTCCACAGCTACGGACGCTCTTAAAAATGCTGGAGCTTATTTTGGCCCCACATTCAACAAAACATTTGCAGGCCGTGATTGGGTTAAAAGCGGTCAGTCCCCTTATGAAAGCCTAAAGAACATGAGTCAGAAAGAAATCTCTAAACTATTAGAATCGGATGACACTCTAGGAGCCGCCTTCTCAGCCGTTCAGGTGCTTAGAACATTTAAGAAAAAGAAATGAATGAGAGGTTAAAGAGGTATTGGGGAGACTTTCTAAACCCTCTAAAGAACGTAGGAAAATATTATAAAGAGGAAGTGGATAGCGGTCTTCATGGAATGGGTGTTGGAGAGCATGAGACAGGATTAGGAAGTAAAGCATTAGGCTTACTTCAATTTGCAGGCGCACCTGTAACTGCACTTTCCAGAGGACTTTTAGAAGAACCATTAGAGGGGAATTTAGTTTCAGCGGGTGTTAATCCGGATGTGGCTGAAAAGATAGGTTTATATACAGGACTGGGAGCATCTATGATTGTTCCGGGTGCGGCGGCTACTAAAATAGGTAGGGCTATAACACCAAGAAGTGGTGATTTAGCTTTAACCCAACAGATTACCAGACTAGCACCGGGTCATAAGCTCTCATATGAGAAGGGTGGAACAAGGGCGCAGGACTGGTATAAAGGCGGTCAAGTAGCTCAATTGGCGGTGGGTGCAGGTCGCGCAGTTAAGGATTACGCACAAATGGCTTTCAGCCCTAAGAAGGCACACTTATTTAAGAAGTATGGATTATCCCCAAGCCAGACTAGAGATTTGAAAGAGCAGTTAGATATTTTATCAAAATTGAAAAATAATGAAGACGTTTTTAAAACTAATATATATGGTAGGACAGATGAATTTTACGAACCATCTACGGGTAAGTGGATAAAGGGCAAAGATCCTGAAAAGGTTGATGAGTCAGCAGTAAAACAGGAATTTCATTCTACATTAGCATATATAGACTCCATATTTCAAAAGTATATGCCTAATGATATACGGAGGAAAAACTTTCTGGAAGATATGTATGGTCATATTTTTCCAAGAACCGCCCATACAAATTATAATAGCTTAGTGTCTGTAAAAGATGTAGAACCTGTTAGGAAGGTTTTGGATAACTTACCCTCTCATGTTACTGATGACATGATTAAAGAAGTGATAAACCCGGCGATTGCCGCTTTTACTAGGAAGGGGCAAAAGAGTGGTGGAAATGTTGCTCTAAATTCAAAAAGACTGTGGGGAAATCCTTTTCAGGATTTGTCTTTTAAAGCTAAGGACAACCCTCTAGTAAACGCGCCAAAAGGTACGGGTCTGTATCAAGTTAATAAACTTTGGAGAGACTTTCCCGGCGATGAGGTAACCAAAAAGAACCTTATAGATCATGCAAAACAAAATAATCTAAATATTATAGCGCAGTATGGTGATGATATTCCTAAAAATGTTAGAAAGGAATTATATGATATTGACAGTCTAAAGAAGAGCATAACACAGCATGATGAATTCATATCTATAAGTGGGGAAATACTTTCAAGAGATAGACTTTTAGCCCACATACAGAATAGGTTAATAATTCCAAGATCAGGAAATGATGGAATGTGGACAACGATTGACCACATGGCGCAAGGGATTCCTAAAAAAGTAAAGGGTATCAAAATTCCATTTGCTAGACAACTGGAAAATTTAACTGAGAAAGGCTCACAAACAAATGTAATAGTGGTGGACGCGTTCCCTGTTGCAAGAAACCCAAAGCTCACAACAGCTACAAAGAGGCGTAAAACTGGTGAAAGTATAGTATCAAAGCAGATGGCCCCTAAAGAACAAACATTTGATGAGTTGATTGAATCAATAGGTAGAAAGGTTTCTGACCCTGTTCCGGCTGATATGGTGAAGCGGTTTTACGGAAGGAGAGCAAAAGGACTGGGTCTTGGTTTGGCAGGCACAGGAGTTGCTGAAGGTCAAAGGAGAAAATTTACGGATGCGTACTAGCAAACAAGAAACTTTTATTGAGCAATACTGCTTAACCGGCAATGCGTCTAAAGCCGCAGAAACCGCAGGGTATAGCTCACCTAAACAGCGCGGCTATGATCTCAAGAAGCAGTTTGGCTTTGAAATAGCAGAACGACAAAAGAAGATGATTCAGGATTGCGTACCCGGTGCGTTATCTCAACTGGAAAACTTGGTAAATAATGCTGAGTCTGAGTCTGTGAAGTTAGGAGCTATTAAAGATGTGTTGGATCGGGCAGGTTACAAAGCCCCTGAGAAGATACAACAGGAAATATCCCACGTAGAGCAAGCCTCCACTGATGAGCTTCAAAGAGAGCTTGATGCAATCATGGGGTCTTCAAACGTAATAAGTATACCTGAAGCATTGAACTAATGCCTATTCAACGCTGTTCACTCAAGAACGGAAAGAAAGGATGGAAATACGGAAAATCTGGAAAATGCTATGCAAGTAGAAAGGGCGCTGAGCGCCAAGCGGCCGCAATCCACGCCTCCGGCTACAAGGAAGGATCTAGAAAAAGCTCTAGAAATCGTTAGGGAGATAAGCGCAAGAAAGCGCTATAACAAGGTTGATTTCTACGACCCCTACCCCTACCAGCTAAACTTCCATGAAACCGGCTCAGAGGCCAACCAGAGGCTTCTCATGGCGGCTAATCGCATAGGGAAGAGTTACTGTGGTGCGGCTGAAATGGCCTATCACGTTACAGGGCTTTATCCTAAATGGTGGAACGGTAGAAGGTTTGAACAACCTATAGTAGCGTGGGCAGGTGGTGTATCAAATGAAACCACCAGAGATATTGTACAATTTGAATTATTGGGTTCCCCCGATGACCCAGAGGCATTTGGTTCTGGCGCTATACCAAGAAGCTGTATTATAAAAACAGAAAGAAAACCGGGCGTTCCAAATGCTAAGAGCATGGCACTTATTAAACATGTATCCGGCGGGAACTCTTCTTTATTCTTTAAAGCCTATGAAATGGGGGTTGACAAGTGGCAGGGTCGTAGTGTAGACTGTGTATGGTTAGATGAGGAACCAAGCAGAGAGCTGTATTCTCAGGCTGTGACTAGGACACTTGACCGCAGAGGGATGGTTTACATGACCTTCACTCCAGAAAATGGAATGACTGAAACAGTTGCTTCATTTATGAACCGTCTTCAATCAGGACAATCCCTAACAAACGCCACATGGGATGATGCTTCTGAGAAAATAATGTCCATGAAAGGAGAGAGAGGACACTTATCTGAAGCTGTGATGGATCAGATATTATCTTCTTATTCCCCACATGAGAGGGAAATGAGAAGATACGGACGACCTTCAATTGGTTCAGGATTGGTCTTCCCGTTAAGTGAAGACAAAATATTAGTAGACCCTATTCATATAGAGGATCATTGGCCTAGAATCGCGGCTATTGATTTTGGGTGGGATCACCCCACAGCAGTTGTCTGGTGTGCTATAGATAGAGATACAGACACATTTTATATATACGATTGTTATAGAGCGTCAAAAGCATCACCTGCTGTACACGCTGAGATTATAAGGTCAAGACCGCATTTTGTTCCCATAGCCTACCCGCATGACGGAAATCGCAGGGATAGCATGGGAAATCCGGGATTGGCTGACCAATACAGAAATTTAGGATGTAACTTTCTTCTTGAACATTTTTCAAACCCGGCGGCTTTAGGTGAAAAGAAAGGCTCAAACAGTGTAGAAGAAGGTTTGATGGCTATGTTACAATCTATGGAAAATGATAAGTTTAAAGTTTTCTCACCATTGTCTGACTGGCTTGAAGAGTTCAGAATGTATCATAGAAAACAGAATAAGGTGGTTCCTATCAGAGATGATTTAATGTCAGCTTCAAGGTACGCCTTCCAATCACAACGATTTGCCGTTGCCGGTAAAGACCCGACATGGACAAACAACGTTGAATATAGGAATTATGGAATCGTTTAATGGCTAAAGAGACAATTACTGAAGAAGAACTAGTTGCTAGAATCAGGGGTGAAATTACTGATTCTCTAGGCTACATGGGAGATACGATCTCCACCCAGAGAGAGATGGCTATGAAGTATTACTATGGCCTTCCTTTTGGCAATGAGGTAGATGGAAGATCACAGTATGTAGATTCCACGGTTCAGGATACGATTGAGTGGATTAAGCCCTCATTAATGAGAGTGTTTGCTTCTGGTGATGAGATGGTTAAGTTTACCCCTCATGGCCCTGAAGACGTTAAGATGGCGGAACAGGCTTCCGACTATGTGAATTATGTATTTACTAAAGATAATCCCGGCTGGGAAATCCTATACTCATGGTTCACAGACGCCTTATTAAGCAAGAATGGAATTGTTAAGGTATGGTGGGAGGAGTATGATGAGGAAGAGCGTGAGGAATATCGCGGTCTTGAAGAGATGGAACTTACTGCACTCATCACTCAGGAAGGTGTTGAGGTTATAGAACATACTGAATATATTGAATATGAAAAACCAATGCATGATGTGGTTATCAAAAGAAGTCAATATAACGGTAAAATAAAAATAGAGAATGTTCCTCCTTCTGAATTCCTAATATCAAGAGAAGCAAAGAATATACAGGATGCAGCGTTTGTTTGCCATAGGGTAGAGAAAACTTTATCTGAATTAAGAGAGATGTACCCAGATGAAAATCTGGATGCTGAAAGTCTTGGCGGAAGTGATGAGGATCTTATGGCTTTTTCAGCGGAAAGACTTGAGCGTTATGCGTTTGACAAGTCTGCTGACTATTGGGGCGTAGGCGCGGGAGATGCGTATGATGACGAATCCCTGCGTAAATTCTGGCTACATGAATCTTTTCTAAGAACAGATTATGATGGCGATGGAATTGCAGAACTAAGAAAGATTTGTACGGTTGGCTCAACTGTACTTGCTAATGAAGCGATAGATAAGGTTCCTTTTGTTTCATTAACCCCCGTTAAGATCCCGCATAAGTTCTTTGGTTTAAGCATGGCTGATTTAGTTATGGATCTTCAGCTCATGAAATCGACATTAATGCGGAACCTCATGGACAATATGTATAACCAAAACTTTGGGCGCTATGCAGTTTTAGAGGGGGCCGCAAATCTTGATGACCTGCTAACCCAAAGACCGGGTGGAGTGGTTAGAGTAAAAACCCCAAATGCTATCACGCCTTTGACAACTCCTCCTTTGGAGCCTTATTCCTTCCAGATGCTTGAATATCTTGATGGGGTAAGAGAGTCAAGGGCAGGCGTATCTAGGATGTCTCAAGGTTTAAATGAAAACGCCTTGACATCTCATACTACAGCCTCAGCGGTAAACGCGGTGATGGGCGCGGCAAATAGTCGCGTAGAATTAGTGGCAAGGAACTTTGCAGAAACCGGCGTTAAAGACCTGATGATTACAATTTATGAATTGTTAATGAAAAATCAGGACAAGGAAAGAATGATTATGTTACGCAATGAGTGGGTTCCTGTGCGTCCAGATACTTGGAGAGATAAGTACGACTGTACAGTATCCGTTGCGTTAGGTAGTGGAAACAAGGATCAACAGATGGCTCACCTGTCTCAGATGTTACAGTTTGCTTCTCAAGCCATGCAAGGTGGATTACCTATTGTTAATGTGCAGAATATGTATAATTTAGGTGCTTCATTAGTAAAGGCTATGGGCTTTCAGAATGTGGACGATTTCCTTACCGACCCATCTAAGATACCCCCTCAGCCTCAGCAACCAGATCCTAAGCAACAGGAATTACAAATGGAGGCTCAGATTAAACAGAAAGAGTTAGAAATAAAGCAAGGTGAGCTTCAATTAAAAGCCGCTAAGATTCAGCAGGAGTATCAGAAGTTGGCTGTAGATTCTAGCTTGAAGCAACAAGAACTAGCTCTTGAAAAGGAACAAAATAGGGCAGTAGCTATAGGAGCCACATGACAGATTTTACAGATGATGAGAGAGCAAGGAAGGCGAATGGCCTATTGCAGAACGAACTATTTATAGAGGCTTTTGATGTATTAAAACAAGATTTATTGAATCGTTGGAGTAACAGCGGTTCTACAGAAGTTGAGGCCAGAGAGTCTATCTGGCTTGCAATGAGACTGCTTGATAAAATTCATGCTCATATACAATCCATAGTTGAAACTGGAAACATGAACAAGATTTTAGAAAAGCAACACCCATTCATTTAAAAATTAAGGAGTAAATTATGGCGGACACGCAACAAGCCCCGCATCCGGCTACACAGCCAGCCCCACCAACCAGTGGAAGTGTTGAAGAAGCAAGAGAGGCATTACTCAGTCTGATTGATCCTGAAGAGGAAAAACTTGAGGATGAGGAAGCCACCCCTACGGAAGAAGAAGAGTCTACTGAGGAAACTCAAGACGAATCATTTGAAGAGGAATCTGAAGAGGAATCTGAAGAAGAAGATGAATCTGAAGAGTCTGCTGAAGATCAAGAGGAAGAAGAAGAACCCCTATTTACCGTAACCGCAAACGGTGAGGAGATAGAGGTAACCTACGACGAACTCTTGAAGGGATATTCCCGGCAAGCGGATTACACCAAAAAAACTCAGGATGTTGCACAGCAAAGAAAGGAATACGAACAGGCTAAAGCTCAGTATGAAGCCTCACTCCCTGAATTGCAAAACCTGAAAGAGCAGTACGTTCAAGTGTTGAATGATACTATATCTAATTCTATGGCCGGTCTTGAAAGGTTTAATATAGATTGGGAAAGGCTAAAGGAAGATGATAGGGATGAATACCTTATAAAAAGGGAAGAGTTCCGACAAGCCCAAGATGATCTTAGGGAACATCAGTCTAGAAGGGAATATGAACAACAGCAGTTAAGCCAGCAACAGCAATCTGAGATGAGAAAAGTTTTACATGAGGAAACTCAGAAACTTGTCTCTGTGATGCCGGAGTGGGGTGATAATGAAAAGCGTAAAGAAATCATCACGGGTATACGTGAATACGCTACCTCTCACGGTTACTCCGAACAGGAGTTAGCTACTCTAGCAGATCACAGAGCTTTGATTATGTTGCATAAAGCTATGCAGTTTGATAATATTTCTCAGTCTGATATAAAAGCTAAGAAAGTTAAGAACAAACCTAAAGTTGTTAGGTCTGGCAAGGGTAAGTCAAGTAAGGAGAATTCAAATAAGAAACGCGCTGTTCAAATGAAACGTCTTCAAGGTTCAGGGCGTGTTGATGACGCATCTGTACTCTTGGAGGATTTTATAGACCTTTAACTTTAGGAGGGAAATGCTATGGCAGTTCCTACGAATACTAGGGAAACCTATGGTGCTATAGGCATCAGGGAAGACCTTAGTAACATTATATATAATATCAGTCCTATGGACACCCCATTTGTCAATGGCTGTGGCCGTGGAACCGCTGATAATACGTTGTTTGAGTGGCAAACGGATGAGCTGAAGCAAGCGGCCGCGAATATGCAGATAGAAGGAAACGACTATACTTCAACTGCCGCTACAGAGCCAAGACGTTTGAGCAATTACACCCAGATTTCCGCGACACAAGTCCAATCCAGTGGAACAGCAGAGGCCGTTGATTTTGCAGGCAGAAAATCTACGCAAGCCTACCAACTGGCTAAGAGAGCAAAGGAAATGAAGCGTGATATGGAGTTTATGTTGCTTGAAGGTACGGTGAAGTCTGCTGGCTCCTCTGGCGCGGCTAGAAATACTGCCGCTTATTCCACTTGGATCGGCACTAACGATGGTGATACCTCACCCATTATAGCGGCTTCTACTGGTGCTGGCTTAACCAACAATGGTTCTTCAGGCTACCCAGATGGTACGACAGAGGCAGGTACGGGCGGTGCTGACACAGCTATATCGCTTGCTATGATTAATAGTGTTGTAGCTAGAATCTGGGATCTTGGTGGATCGCCTGATACCATACTTTGTAAGAGTGATGTTAAACAGACCATCAGTGGTTCTTCTGTTGGTGGTTCTGTGGTTGCTGATCTTTTCAAAGATGTGGGTTCTAGTGACAAACCTGCAACTGCCGTAAACGCAGTAGATGTTCTGGTGACAGACTTTGGTACGTTCAAAGTTGTTCCTGACCGTCATCTACCTGCTGGTCAGGCCGATATAATTGACTTTGACCTCTGGTCTATCGATTATTTGCGTCCATTCCGTACTGAAACTCTTGCCAAGTCTGGTGATAGTGTCAAACAGCTTTTGATTGCTGAGTATGGTTTACGGGCCAAGAATGGTCATGGTAGCGGTCAAATCAAGAGTGCAATTTAACTAGTATGGGTATAGCCCCCTACGGGGGGCTTAACCTTACAGGAGAATAAGATGGCAAATATTGGACAACCACCTTCAAAGGGTACTGCAACCGCTATTGGCCCTGATATGAATCCACCCCCTTACGCAGAGGGAGAACCCAAACTTAAAAAGTATGGGCCGGGAGTTGATGGTGCTTTAGGTCATACAGATCATAACGGATCTATAGACAATGTTATAAGCTCTCAAGTTTCAAAAGCGGGAAAAGACGGCTTCTATTCAAGAGGACAATAATTCGTGAAAAAGAAAAAACCGGCAAAGCCCAAAGTTGAAAAGAGGGTGGGTCACAGCTCTACATTTGAAGAGAAATTATCAGATGTAAAAAGCCGCATGGGTAAAATTGTAGACGGTCAAAACCAAAGGTATCACTTAAAATGAAGAAACATGGTGACATAATATCAAAGCCAGTAGATACTTTTCATTCTAATGCAGATGAAACTGAGTTTACTATTAACACCTACCAAGACGTTGAACCTATACTTGAAGAAAACAAAAGAGATAACAATGAGTATGGAGATCTTTTAAGTAAGGGTAAGCAAGGTGAAGGTATTAGAGTTGCTTCCATTCCTTTTAATGTATGGCAACAGTGGATGAAGGAAACAAACGGTGAGATACAGAAAGATCATAATCTTATGAAGAAGTATCTTAACGATCCCGATAACAAGTATTTTAGAACTACACCAACAAGGGTATAATTATGTGGCTATATGCACACGGCGTCTTGGGGCGCACACAAAGAAACTACAGCATCTTAAACCAAAACGTATTCTTTTCAAAGCGTAACGTAACGTAAAATGGCGATCAATACGTATGCTACCCTTCAGACTGCGGTGGCAAACTGGTTAGACAGATCTGATCTCACAGATAGAATACCAGAGTTTATCTCCCTAGCGGAAGCCCGGATGAACCGGACTGTCCGGCTATCTATGATGCTTAACGTAGATGAGACTACGCTGGGAGGGGCCGCTACGTTGATATCTGGAACTAGGGACTACGATTTGCCGTCTGGATATCTTCAGATGGTTGACTTTCATTTAAGAACAAGTCCAATAACTACGTTATCTTATCTAACCCCTGAAAACATGAATAGAATGTGGGCAGGAAGTCAGGGCGGAAAGCCATTGGCCTATACCATATTTGCAGATAATTCCAGCGGAACGCCCACAAAGAAGGTGAGGTTAGGCCCAGCACCTGACTCTGGTTATGATTATTCTATTATGTTTTATAAAAAGATTGATGCTCTATCAGACTCTAATACGACAGAACAAATGCTTACTGACAACCCAGATGTATATTTATACGGAGCGTTGTTAGAGGCTGAACCTTTCTTAATGAACGATGAGAGAGTACAACTATGGGCTACTGCATTTCAAGAGTCTTTGAGAGCATTACAAGAACAAGATAATAAAGACCGTCATTCAGGTAGCGCGATGAGGGTAATGAACACTACAGGGTATCCATAATGGCATTAGATCCAGCAAATTATATTGATGAATTATCAATAACAGATCCTACAGCTACAGACCTAGTATCACAAGGGGATGACCAGATTCGCACCGTCAAACGGGCAGTCAAGCAATCCTTCCCCTCTGTAGATATTGCGGTCAATGCAATCCACACATCTGCAACAGAACCTTCTGTTTCTGTAGCGGAAGGTCTTGTTTGGATAGACACTTCAGGCGGCGCAGGTAATCACGTAGCAAAGATATATGATGGATCTTCTTTTATTACTTTACCATTTAGTGTAGAGGCGGCTAAGACTGTAGATGTTGATGGCGGAACAATTGATGGAACAGTTATCGGCGGGGCAACTCCTGCCGCTATTTCAGGAACTACACTAGATGCAAGCACCAGTCTGGTTTTAGCAACCGGTGCGACAGTAACCGGAATTGATAATGCTACCGTAGGTACTGGAAGTGCCACTCTTCTGGCAACTCAAGGAGCAATTAAAACTTATGTCGATGCACAAGTTACAGCACAAGATCTTGATATTACTACGGACAGTGGAAGTATCGATATTGATCTTGACTCTGAGACTCTTACAGTCTCTGGAGGATCGGGTCTTGATACGGCGGCGACGGGTACTACGGTTACGGTCAATGTTACGGATGCGGGAGTAACAAATGCTAAGTTAGCAGATATGGCGGCTAACACAGTTAAAGTAAGAAACGCTAACTCTTCAGGAGTTCCTTCTGATGTAGCGTTAGCAACCACTGAAATACTAATTGGTGATGGCACAGGATTCACTGCTGCTGCTCTATCTGGTGACGCGACCATGACAAATGCTGGTGCGGTTACTGTAGCCAAGATTCAAGGGGAAGCAGTAAGTTCTACGGCAGCAACAAACGACCAATACCTGAAATATTCTGCATCCTCAAGCGAATGGCAGAAGGTGGATGTGCTGTCTCCTGACAGGCTAACGACAAAGGGTGACTTACTTGTATATAACACGGTTGATTCAGAAACAAGACTTCCTGTCGGCACGAATGATTATGTTTTAGCTGCTGACTCTTCAGCAACAAACGGTGTTGATTGGCAGCAACTGGCAACTGCTGGCATCGCTGATAACGCTGTTACCCTAGCTAAGTTGGAAGACGGTACTCAGGGAGATATACTCTACTACGGCGCATCGGGCGCACCAGCAAGATTAGGTGTTGGGTCATCTGGACAATTCCTGAAAACTCAAGGAGGTAGCGCTAACCCAGTTTGGGCCACTCCTACAGATACCACTTATACCGCTGGTGATGGGCTTGATCTGTCAGGAACCACATTTAGCACTGATCTTAAATCCGCTGGTGGTCTTGCCATCGACAGCACTGAACTAACTGTTGATTTTACTTCTGATAACTCATGGACAGGCTCACAGAGAGCCACAACGGTTACAGACAATGACGGTTCATACGACATGAATGGTGGTCAGAACTTTATCACCACGCCCTCTGGATCAACCACTATTACATTTACCAACATTGCTAATGGTCAATCTGGATTTATAAAGCTGATTAACTCTGGTGGAGAAACTATTTCTCTTCATTCTAACTCTAAGGGTGATGCAAACCTTGCAACCACAGTATCGACAGCAGGAACTTACTTGCTGAGTTATTTTAGCGATGGTACTGATGTCTGGCTGACTAACTCAGCGATATATGCGTAATGGCAATTTTCCCCGGATCAGCGATCCCGAGTGCAGTATCAGACTACACCATTGATCAATCTCTGCGCCTCAATGCTGCAGATACTCCATATTTAATTCGTACTCCCGGTACGGGTAACAGAAGAACGTGGAGTGTAAGTTTTTGGGCAAAATTAACTAAAGTAGATACTAGCACTTACGGAGTAATCTGGTCTGCGTGTGCGACAGCTGCAAGTTTGCCGGGAGATGTAATTATTGTAGAAACTGGTGATGCTAACTGGCGATTTTGGATTGACAACTCTTCTCAGGGCGATAGAGATATTCAAGCAGTAGCAAGAGATCCATCAGCGTGGTATCACGTAATGTGCTTTTTTGATTCCCCAAACCAAACGATGGGGATGTATATCAATGGTGAATTGCAAACCGATATGCGGGCTACAGGCAATCCAACATTAAATTACGAATCAGATACATTTGATGGTTCTACTCCTATAAGGATAGGAGAGCCAGCATCTACGCGATCAGGAGATGATTGTCTTGATTGTTACGTTGCTGAGTTTCATATGGTTGATGGTCAGGCTCTTGCTGCATCCGATTTTGGAGAAACCGATTCCGACACTAACCAGTGGGTTCCAAAGGAATACACGGGTACTTATGGTGACGAAGGGTTTTACTTAAAGTTTTCCGTAAGTGAATTAACCTGTGACTATTTAATTGTTGGTGGTGGCGCTCGTGGCGACCAAGATTATGGAGCTTGGGGAGGGGGCGGTGGTGGAGTTCAAACCGATACTGATGTAGTTCTTTCAGCCGCAACTTATGCTGTCGTTGTTGGTGCAACATCAACTGGTGCGGGTAACAATTCGAGCTTTAATTCCGTTACCGCAAACGGTGGTGCTGAAGGCACTGGACAACCGGGCACTGGTGGAGCCTCTGGAGCACCGCAATCAAATGCAGGTGGGACTGGGCACTCAGCCTCTTATGCTGAAACCGGAGGAGCCGGTGGTGGCGCGGGAGCTGTGGGTGGAAACTCGGTTCCCTCAACGTCTGGTGGAGTTGGAGGTGTTGGTATTGCTAATGACTTTCATACAGGCAGCAATATTATGTACGGAGCTGGAGGATCTGGTGGCGGCACGCGGGATTCCTCAGGTGGTGCTGCAGCCGATGGAGGAGGTTCGGGAGGAAACAATTCCAGCGCTGGTACTTCACCCCCCGCAAATAGAGGTGGAGGTGGAGGGGGAAATAATTCTGGATCTCAGCAATCAGGAGCGGCAGGTGTTGTTGTCATTCGCTACAAATCATCATCTCAATTAGCAACTGGAGGAACAGTCACAAGTTATACCTCCGGGGATGACACTTATCAGGTTCATACGTTCACATCTAATGGATCTTTTGTTTACGATGGTGGTATTGGTTCCGACAGTTCTGGAAACAACAATAATTTCACCGTAAACAATCTGGTGGCTACGGATGTTGTAAAAGACACACCCAGTAATAACTTCTGTACTTGGAATCTAATAAGCGGAAATGGTAGCTCACTCTCTGAAGGCAATTTAAAAGGTGTTGGTCAACAAGCGATGACTAAAGCGCTTGGCTGGATGGGTACGATAGCACCAGAATCAGGAAAATGGTATTGGGAAGTTTATTGTGTTACTCAAGGCTACGAGCAATGGACAGGAGTTTTGGCATTAAGCGATCCAGAAGTTGCTAAAATACCATCGCAAGCGTTAAGCATTTATACTGCTGACGGAGCCTACTCCTACGAATACGCTGGTAGAAAGGTTGAAGGTGATGGCTTTGCGACAGGCAGCACTGCATCCTCTTACGGTAACACTTGGACTGATGGCGATATTATAGGGATTGCTTTGGATTTAGATAATGGAGCAATCTATTTCTCCAAGAATGGGACATGGGAGAACAGCGGTGATCCAACAAGCGGAGCATCTAAAACAGGTGCAGCCTTTACTTCATTCACTGGGAACTATGTTCCCTTCTCTGCCGGTTATCGATCTGGAAGTGGAGTTGATGCGGTATGGACTGGTAACTGGGGTCAAGACAGTTCATTCGCTGGAGCAAAAACCGCGCAAGGAAACGCAGACGGAAACGGTATCGGAGATTTCTACTACGCTGTACCGTCAGGTTTTCTAGCAATGTGTTCGAGCAATTTGCCAGAGGCTTCTATCAAACTACCCGGTGATCATTTTAATACGGTGCTTTATACCGGAGATGGAACCGTAAGCAGAGCAATAACTGGGGTGGGATTTACTCCAGATATGGCGGTGGCAAAATCTAGAAGCGCAACAGGTCAGTTTATGACCGTTGACAATGTGAGGGGTATGGGAACCTCACAGATGAAACGTCTGGTGTGGAACAACACCTACGCATCACAAGATGCAACAACCAACGAGTGGACATCTCTTGATTCCGATGGATTCACCTTTTCAAATACGTCTGGGTCTGGAACCTCTGACTTGAATACGGATACCGTTACGTTTGCAACGTGGTCTTGGAAGGCTGGTGGCACCCCAACCGCTGATAACTCTGCTGGTGCAGGAGCAACACCAACTGCTGGTAGTGTAAAAATAGATGGGTCTAATCTAGGATCAGCATTAGCTGGATCAATACCTGCAACAAGACTATCTGCAAACACCACCAATGGATTCTCCATCATAACTTGGGCAGGAAACGGAACATCTAATTCTACCATTGCACATGGGCTGACACAAGCTCCTGATTTGTTTATATCAAAACCAACTGACAACGGCACAGATTATTGGGCGGTTTATGTGCGAGCCATAGGACAAGGCTATCTCAACTTGAATGTAGACGGGGCATACAGTTCTGGCGATGACCGTTGGGGTACCAACGCACCCACAGCCACCGTGATGAACCTTGGGTATGCAGGGTCCACGAACAATGGATCGTTAAATTACGTTGGGTTTTGCTGGCACTCGATAGAGGGCTACAGCAAGGTGGGAGTTTATGAGGGCAACGGAGACCCAGATGGGGCTTTCATTTACACCGGATTTAGACCTGCTATGGTTATGGTGAAAGATATTGATTCTAGCGGTAATTGGGTTCTTATGGATAATAAGAGAGAGGGTTACAACGTGGATAACGATCAGCTCTACCCCAATGAAACTGATATAGAAGCCACCAATGACTATGTAGATATTGTTTCAAATGGATTTAAATTCAGGTCAAACGCCACCACAGTAAATACTGGAGAGACTTATTTGTTCTACGCTGTAGCCGCTTACCCATTCAAATACGCAAACGCAAGGTAATAAATTATGTGGTATTCACCAAGTTACGGACTCATAAAAACACCAAGATCAATAACTAAAGATGGTGTACAGCATCCAAGGCAAATCTTTACAAAGTGGTCTAAAGCAGAACTGGCTAACATTGGTTTTCATCCCGCACGAATAAGTGTTGCGGATCATCGTTATTATTTTACAAGCGGTGAGGAGTACACCTTTGATGATGCGACTCAAGAATGGGTCGTGTCTTACGGTTTTACACCAAGAGATGTCGATCAGATCAAGAAGTCCATGAAGGAGCAGGTAAAAAGCATAGCATCATCGACGTTGGCTCGATCAGACTGGATGACTCACAGAGAGGTAGAAGGTGGAACTGCAATGCCGGCAGACTGGAAAACTTACAGGGCTTCCGTAAGGGCTGAATCAAATGAGAAGGATGGGGAGATTGATGCGCTTGTCGATTTAGACGCGATCAAGGCTTATCAGGCTCACCCCATTGTTGAGGTGCGATACACCTCTACTTATGATGCGGAAGGAGTAGAGACAATTGGCCCCGGCACACAATCGCATAATAGGAGTGTAGATAAAGTTACATTTGGTTGGCCCCAAGAACCAGATGCAGAGGCTGACCCATATCACGTTAGGTATGAATAGTGGCACTGATTCCAGTAGATAATGTAGGTCAAGTTGGAATTGTCAAGGATATCAATCCGTGGCAACTTCCACCCAATGTATGGTCTGACGGTAATAATGTTAGATCAGAGCATGGCTCTATTACAAAATCACCGGGCTACGCCGATGTTATGGCAACCGTACCTGTTGCTCCTCTTTACATTATTAACCTTGTAACAGGGGTTAATGAGTATTGGATTGTAGGGGGTACAGCGGCTATACATGTTTATGACAATAGCTCTGTATCAAATACACTAGACGGGGCAGTTGGAGCCGCAGATTCTACCATTACTGTGGATAGCACAGTTGGTTTTGAGACTGCCGGAACTATAACAATAGGTGAAGAGGAGATACCTTACACTGGTAAAAGTTCTACAGACTTCACTGGCTGTTCAAGAGGTGGCGGTGCTACGACTCATTCAGATGGCGCAAAAGTAACCAGAACTAAGAAGTGGTACGACATCACCAGAACCAGTGGTGCATACTCTGCTGATGTTACAGAGAACTGGACGGCCACTGTTATAGGCGGTGTTCTTGTAATGACCAACGGTGTTGATGACCCTCAGTATTGGGCGCTTGTTTCCGGCGTTCCTGCAACTGCACAAAAGATGCAGGATCTAAACAACTGGGATACCAATGATGAATGCAAATCGTTGAGAGCATTCAGATCTTTCTTGGTTGCTCTTAATGTTACCAAATCAAATATTAACTACCCAAGATTAGTTAAGTGGTCTACAGAGGCCGCAACACAATTAACCCCAACCTCATGGGATGAAACCAGTGCAACAGTAGACGCTGGAGAATATGAATTAGCAGATTCAAAAGGTGAGATATTAGATGGCCTCCCTCTGCGTGATTCATTTATGATTTACAAAGAGGATTCCATATACTCTATGACGTATGTTGGAACTCCTTTCATCTTTGCCTTTAGACAACTATCCCCTTCAGTTGGTGCATTAACAAAGAACTGCATAGCAGAGTATGATGGTGGACACTTCTTCTTTGGCAACGGTGATATTTATATTAACGATGGTCAGAAGGTTGTTTCTATCCTTCCCCATAAGATTAGAGATTACATCTTCCAATCTATTGATGGTGAAGAATATAAGAAATCTTTTGTTGTAGCTGATTATGGAAGAACAGAGATGTGGGCTTGTTTCCCAACAGCGGAAGGTGCTAGTGGACAGTGTAGTAAAGCAGTTGTATGGAACTGGACTAACCAAGCATTCACTATAAGAGATCTTCCAGATCTAGCGCACATTGGTTACGGTTCCGTAGACGACCCTAACTCCTTTACAACTTGGGCGGCAGCAGTACCCACATGGAGCAGTTCTTTGGGAACTTGGTCACAGAGCTGGAGTCAGGTAGAGAACGTTCTTGTAATGGCCGGATATACAGATACAAAGCTGTATCGTAATAATTCCGGTAACAGAGAAGACACTACAGACATGACCTCTTACGTTCAAAGGACAGGTCTATCTACCACAGCACAGGGCCAACCGGATCAAGTGGTGGTAAAAAGAATAAAAGCTATATACCCCAAGATGGAAGTATCTGGTTCTGATAACACGGTTAATGTCTATGTAGGTACTCAGATGTCCACAGAAGAAGCTGTTACATGGAGTTCTGCCTACACCTTTAACCCTGACACACAATCTAAAGTTTCAGTTAGAGCATCTGGAAAACTCTATGGAGTTAAGTTTGAGTCCACCGGAGACTTTGATTGGAGACTTGATGGGTACTCAATAGAGATTGATGACGCAGGAACTAGAGGCTCTAGGAGCTACTAATGGCTACATATAAAGACAGAGTAGTAAAGTCTGTCACTCATTATGAGCCGGGGCCATTACCACTAGATCAGAAAGATTTAGGAGTATATGTTGTCACAGAACTTAAACGCTTGGCTGATATCATATTCAACCAAGCCACATTCAGACTAGAGAGGACACATGTCGCGCCGGAAAAACCAAGAGGGGGTGATGTCAGATACGCCGATGGATCGGACTGGGATCCGGGATCGGGTGAAGGAATCTATTTCTTCAATGAAACAACATCAGCTTGGGTTCAACTATGATATAGGCTTAGTGCCGCCTGACCAAATCCCTTATATATGGGATCAGATAGAGGAGCATCTTGAAAGAATGGCCCCTCACTCAGAAGGTGAGTTAGAGCCTGATGACTTCATGGCCGCGCTAGAAGACGGTGATATGCAGTTGTGGATAGCATTGAAAGAAAAAGAAATCGCCGCGTCAATGATTACACAAATAGTTCCCTACCCTAGAAAACGGGTGTTAAGAATAATATCAATTGCGGGTGAGGATATGGATAAATGGATAAACAACCTATACATGATAGAGGACTGGGCGTTAGAACACGGCTGTACCTCACTAGAATGTTGGGGAAGAAAAGGATGGCTAAAAGTATTAAAGGATTGGAAATGCTCATACCACATAATAACAAAAGACCTCAAGGGTAGGATGCACTAATGTCAGCAATGGACTTATTTAGAGCGGCAGATGCATTATCTAGGGCATCTCAGGGCGGGAAAATTTCACAGGATGAAATAAACAAAACAGCAGAGAATTTACGTAAGCATTCAGAAGATATTATTAATAATACTACAACAGTTTATGTGACCTCTAATCCGGTAAATATGAAGGTAAAACCATCTGGTTCTACAAAACCTGTGCCTATAAAAGATGCCCCTCCACCAAAAGTAAAGGCCGCCCCAAGCGCAGCAGAGGCTGCTAAAGACCCAAAAAAAGCAGACGCAAGAGCCAAACATCTAGCTAGACCCAGAGATAAGAACGGGAGAATAATTCCAGACGAACCATCCCCCTCTAAATCATCCTCCTCAACCTCAGCAGATCAAGCAAGAAAGGATGCGGAGGCAGCCGCAGCAGCAGCGACGGCTTCAGGCTCAGGTTCAGAAAAAGGATCGGGAAGTGGTGCTGGAGATTTGGATGAGAGAGGATATTTTAAATTATCAGCAGATAATAAAAGTATGTATGATTATGGTGAATCAATAAAAAATGTATACAAAAATCCAGATGGAAGTGTAGTAAGTGATAAACAGTTTCAAAACTATCTATTAAACAATCCAGACCTAAGAGAACATACTGAAGCTCTTGGTTTATACGGCGCTCAGGCCGCCAATTGGGGAAGATGGCATTGGGATACATTTGGAAAATATAATGACAAAAGAATAAATACACCAACTGAAATAAAAGATCCAGGATTAATGACTAAGGTTTGGTCACATGCAAAAATCCCTCAAGTATATAAAGATTTGGGCCTTAAAACAACAGATGATATTTTAAAATATAGTTTAGGAACAATGACCCCCTCTGAACTTTGGGAGGTCAGGGAAGCTCTAGGAAAAGAAGGCGGTGCTGATTGGTCATTAGAATCATTTGATCCTGAAGGATGGAGATATGAGGCTGACAATCCTTATGCAAAAGGATTACTTGGTGGCACTTTGCTACTTAATAAGGATTTGCCGGGAGGCAAACCTATAGGTCAATTGGTAGATGAGGATGATTTAAGGTTTCTCCAAGATAGATATAATGATGCATTTATTCAGAATGATTTTCCTGACACATGGATCTCTCCTGATAAAGAATGGACAGGCCCAAAGGGTTTAGAAGGTTATTGGAACACAATGACAAACGCTTACCGGGATGCCGCAGGGGATCTCAGGTCTGCTTGGGATAGACCGGATCAAGGTTGGTATGGATTTGATTCAGGTGTGCCTATAGGCCCAAGAGGTGGCGGAGGAATAGGAATAGTAGGCGGTGGTTCTGGTAGCGGTTCTCAATTTGGTGGAGGCCCAATGGGTATTGGCGGCCTTATGTTAGGAACCCCTTATACTCAGCCTGCACCGCAAGATTGGAGTGGTATAATGCCAACAGATAGGAGGCTACAGTCACAGAGAGAACTGGTTGATAATCAAGGGCTATTGTACCAACCGTGGGCTTCAGGACAGGCAATAGCACCTAACCTATTAAACTATCAAGTACCATCAGGATCACCATCAAACCCCGTATTTGACCCATCACTAGCAGGTAATTTGATTGGTGGAAGCGCGGCAGGAACAGGAGATACCATCATAAATGATGGCTCAGATCAGGATTTTGTTTATACACATCCTTCAATGAACCCATCCAATCCAGCTCTTAATGCTTGGTTAACTGCTAATCCTATGACTGATGGTAGATTTTCAACAGCATTAGATTGGAATGAATCATTATATGATTGGTCGCCATTTGGGGATGTGAGAACTACCCCTGATGTTTATACTAATCCAACGGCAGATACCAATCCTATAACGAATTGGTACTAAGAGGAAATAATTATGGCAGGCGGAAGCGTAACAAAAACAGCACCGTGGGAAGCTCAACAACCCTACTTAACTAGAGGGTTTGATAGGGCAGAGCAACTCTATAAAGCTAACCCATTAGGGATGCCTTACTATGAGGGGTCTACCCTTGCGGGATTTGATCCGGCTCAGACTGCGGCACAACAAGCTACCCTATCCTACGCCACTGGAAAAAGACCGGCGGCTTTACAATCGGCGGCTGAGAATGTTGCGTTAGGACAGATGGGTGGACTCACACCTTTTTCAAACCAACAGAGGGCAGACTTGTTAGCCGGTAATGTAAACACTGGAGCAGGCACACCGTTTGGAACAACCGCTAACGCCTTACAGCAAGCAGTTCAGTCTAACTTAACTGGTAATATCTTACCGGGAATAAGAGAAAGCCTTGTAAGATATAACCCCGGCGGTAGCAGTCGTGGAGATTTAGTTCAGAACAAAGCTATAGCTAACGCAGTTCAAACAGGGCTCACTAAGCCACTTGCTGATATGTATAGCTCCGCTTACCAAACCGCACAAGGACAACGTTTCCCAATGGCTCAAATGGCACTGGATCAACAAGCTAGAGGAGTTGGTGGATACAGGAATGTTATGGATGCACCACTCTCTATGTCTCAGGCAATGGCTCAAGTTGGTGCAGATCGCAGAGCTATGACTCAAGAGAATATAAACAGAGCAATAGCCAAGCATGATTATCAGAGAAGCGCACCACAGAGATCATTACAGAATTACCTTGCCAGCGTTACTGGAGACTACGGCTCTGTTGTTAATCAAACACAGAAGCCAAACGTTCTAGGTTTCTTAGGTAACCTTGTAGGTGGAGGGTTATTAGGCTGATGATATGGGATCAAAATAGAAAAATGTTTTTAGTTCAGGATCAAAGCGGTGCTTGGGTTCCTGCCCCACGTCATGGAAGAAGAAAAAAGGAAGAGCCTATCAACTTCAATCAAGAAATGGCGGCGGCATTAGGGGACTCTTTTAAAAGCCCACCCATGGCAGGTAGTGGCGGCAGACAGGGCGGTGGGCAAAAGCCTTACGCAAAAGATCCGCGCTCAGTACAATATCAAAATCAAGCTCCTAACTTTCTGAGAGACTTGCTGTTTATGAAGAGGAGATATTAATGGTTAATCTAGCTGTTGTAGAAGAAATGGCTGAAGAAGAGATGAGAAAAAAGCGTCAGCTTAGGCAGATGTTGGCACGACAGAATGCTTCAAGAAGCCAAAGAATGCCTAATATCAAAGAGGTTATTACTGAAACAGATGATGACAAGCCTAATAAGAAAGTAACCACAATAGATTACAGTACCATACTTGATGAACCTCCTCCAGTTCAAGAGGAGAGAGGAGGTATTTTGTCTAGTCTATTCAAAAGATTTCCCGACACTCAACTTGGTGATAGTGGGTATGCTGATACAATGATTGAGGGTCAGATGGAACGTGATAGATTAGCAGAGTTTGATGAAAGATTCTCACCAGTTGTAGGGGTTCAAGGCCCGGGGGGTGTTGAGGTAGAGCGTCAAGCGGTTAGAAGCGGCCCTTACTCTATGGTCGGCCCTATTAGAGATATTGGATCTTGGGTAAGTGAAATAGATTGGATGGGCGCGACACCATTCTACAGTGGCAAATCGCAACCAGAAGAAAAAGAAGCTATAGTAGAAGAGGTAACTGGATTACTTGGATCCCCTGAAACTGAAGAAACATTGTCAGGTATAGAAGGTGAGGTTCTTCCGGCAACCTCAAACTTAATAGAAGAGGATGCAGTTCGTGATACTATAGAAGAGCCTGACTTTGATCCAAGAATATATGACCACTATGGGGAAGACATAGATGGTAAAGAACAAAGATACCTAGCGGCTCTTGGTGATATTTACAAGAAGGTTGCTATATTAAATGCGGTTGCCGCACTAACAAACTCACCCAGTCAAGCCGGTGCATTTATGCAGATGGCTTCTAAAAAGTTTGAAACCCTAGAGGGATTCCGAACTGAAAGGAGAATGCAGAAAATAGGTAAGGGTGTGTTCTTTACAGAGGACGGTGAATTTGATGCCCCCAAAACTAAACAAGAGGCTTATGAAAGAGCTATAGCATTTGGTGCTTCACCAGATGAAGCCGCCGCTATAAGCGGTGATCTTGAGGAGACAGCAACCGCTACCGGCAGTTATACTACATGGTATAATACCATTACAGGTGAAACTGAAACTTTCCGACCCGGATTTGCTCCTGTTGATGAGGAAGGTAATATTATTCCGGGATGGATTAAAGGGTCTAAACCTCAAGGTGCTAGAGAAGAAAGATTATTTCAGGATATAGAAAGACTAATACAAGCCAACCCCATAGAAAATTTTAATGAAGCGTATGCTCAATTAAGAAGGTATTATTTGTCAGCAAAAGATGCGATGGGGCAACTATTAGCACTGAGAGGTGAGGAAGCAGATAAGATGGCTTTTGCTCAATTAAGAAATACATATGAAAAGCTAGGATTATCTATGCCCACTGAGGGCGGTGAAAGAAGTAAAGAGATACTCAGCAATGTAACATTAGATGACAAACCATTAGGCCGATAATGCCAACAGCACGTTTTGAAATGGGCGGTAAAAAATACCGCGTAGAAGTATCTGATACCTTCAAAGATTTATCAAAGAAGGAGCAGAATCGTATTCTACTTCAAGCCGCATCACAAGATATTCCCCAAGACTTTACACAGTCTTATAAAGATGAGGGGTGGTGGGATCAAACTAAAGATACAGGAAAAGAGGTGGGTGGCTTTATGCTTAAAGCCCTACACCAATTGGGTAGACCACAGAGCGCAATAGCAGGTGGATTGTTTAATATACAAGAAGAGGTAATGGGTAAGGGTGGTGATGAGGATCGTTCTTGGTGGGAGAAATATGTAAATGAAACCCTAGAAGGAATGAAGGAAGGATTCACTTATGAAGATGAGAAAAGAATTCAAGACCTCATGGCTCAGGCTAACCCACAATGGGTAAAGGAACACCCTATACTCTCCACTGTATTAGGTTTTGCCGGTGATGTTGTCAGTGATCCACTCAATCTTTTAGGTGTTGGTCTTATAAGACAGGCTATTGCCGCGCCGGTTAAAGGTCTTTCATCAGCCATTGGAAAAACCCCCACAGGAGCCGCGCTTGCAGAAGCCGCAGACAACCCTGTGTTACGTGCGTTTAATGTATACACTGGTGATAAGAAGAAAGCCAGAGCATTATATATTGATATGCTTGATAAGATTAAAGGTAGTCAAGCACAATTAGGCAGACAAACCCAACTTGACACAAGACATTTAAAGTCAGTGGCAAAACAACTGGGAGTTACAGTTGACGATCTACAAAGACAGATCGCAAGGGAGGTAGAGGGCGCAGCTAGTATACGTGCTGACTTACCTGCTGATCTTACTGGTGCGGCTAGTGCTGTTGCTAAAGCAGAGGCAGAATCCCTTTCATCAACATTTGGAAGACAGATAGCTGAAGAAACCGCAGACGTTCCTATCCCCGGTAGAATGCCGGAAGGAATGGTTGGCCCCGCACCTGCTATGGGTGCTGTCAAAGGCCCGGATGTAGGCATTATAGGTGACGCCGGAGGTGAGATAGGAGCTAAAAGAGCGCAGGATTTAGGTGTGAAGGGATACCTTCCACACTTATTAAAAGAAACAGGCCGGCGTGGTAGAACCGCCGCACAGAGTATGCGTGATCTGTTTAGAAGAAATCCAAGTGCAGCAAGAAGAGAGCATGGCGACACACTTGAAGGTATTAACGTATCTCATAGAGGCCGGACGGATAATCCACTTGATGAAGATTTCTTCATAACAGATATACCAGTTATAGAAGCAACACGAACTGCACGTAGCGCACACACCATTGCAGGAAAAGATTTTCTTAGAGATGTAGCGGCAACTCTAGGGCGCAGGGCTGATGAGGCTCCTGATAATTGGAAGAGCATTAATCATATTGAAGGTGTTAGATTTGATCCTGAAGTTGCCCCGTTCATAGAGAAGATGTATAAGACTGTGCATGATCCTAAAGAACTTGGAAAAGCATTGAAGTTTATTGATGGAAGCACAAGATGGTGGAAGATGTGGAGCTTAGGGTTACGCCCTGCGTATCACGCAAGGAACGTAGTCGGTAACCTGTGGAATGCCTATAACATAGGAGGCATGAGCAATCCTATCAGAGCAAAACAGGCAATGGACATACAGAGAATGTCTACACTTGCTCCAGACACTAAGGTTGGACGGTTAGCGGAGAAGGCTGTTGGAGCCGGAAAGTTTCACGGGAAACAAAAGGTAGGAAAGTTTGGTCAACACTCTAATGAAGATCTATGGAGAATGGCTAATGAAGATGGCATACTTAATCATGGTCAATATTCTTTTGCAGACTTAGGTACAAGAGATGTAGAAAGATTTGTTGTAAATCAATCTCCCAAAACTACAAGAGAAAGGTTGGGTGCTTGGGTTACACCATCCACAAAGAACAGAGTATTAAGGGGAGGGTTTGCCGCAGGCAGGGCTTTAGAAAATAACACAAGGCTTGCGCTTTACCTTGACACCTTAGCTAAGACAGGCTCACGACAGGCCGCTAAAAATAATGTAAAGAAATCCTTGTTTGATTATGGAGACCTGTCATCATTTGAACAGAATGTAATGAAAAGGTTTGTTCCTTTCTATACATGGAGTCGTAAAAATATCCCGGCACAAGTGGAAGCCCTCATAAAGAATCCACAGAGAGGGGTCAAGGTTGACCACCTCATAGACAACATTCAGTATGGCATAGATACACCATCACCAGATGAGATAAATGAATGGATGGCAAGCCGCGATCCTGTGTTTATGGATAAGTTTTTCAAGGGCGGCGATGAGGATGTGCATAAGGTTGTAACACTAATGAACTACCTACCGCTGGTAGACCCTGAAAGGCTTGTTGAGTTTGGGCCGGTGAGGGAAGGCGGTTGGTCTGTCCCAACCCTGCTTGCTGAGATGACAACCCCATTTCTAAAAGCCCCTATTGAGGCGTTAGCAAATTACGACCTTTACAGGGGCAGAGATATAAGAGAATACCCGGATCAGACAGTAGATTTTCTGGGTGTTAAGATGCCGGTTCACCTTGCTAAACTTGCACAGAACCTAGTGATGCTCTCTGAGTGGGATAGATTAAATCCCGGAGGCATGTTTGGTGAGGCTACCAGAGATCCAGAAACAGGAAGGGTTGATCGTACTGAATCTATATTTGGGGCTGAAAGAGAATCCAGAATAGATGCCCCCATGTCTCATAGGTTGTTACAGTATATTGTGGGTATAAAACCTTATGAGGTTACAGCCGACCAGAAGATGTGGAATACTCTGAAAGTAAAAAAGGATTATGACAGATTAAAGAGACTTCTTAGAAGTGCTTTAGCTTCCGGCAAAACTCAAAAGGCAGAAGAGATACAGAGAGCAATGATAAAAATGATGAGGACTATGGGTGAGTAAAATATTATTGATGTTGATGTTATTTGTTATGCCGGTGTCAGCAGAGATGAGAAAGGTGGAGATCCCAGTAAAGGCTATATGCTGGGACTCACTAGATGAAGCCATTGAACACCACAAGGAAACACTGGGTGAATACCCTATAGTAAAATTATATAGCGGGGATCAAAATGGTGGGGCATTATTAGTTAAACCGGACTACACCAGATGGACGTTCATTGCTTTTAAAACTCATCAAGTAACAAAACAAACCATTGCTTGCGCGTTCTTTGTTGGGACTGCGTGGCGTATTACACTACCACCAGTAAAGGACGCTGATAATGACAAACGGATTCCAATTTAGTAAGAGTATATCTCTTGGGCATATCATAGCTACTATAGGGATAGTTATAGCAGGATTCACATTCATCTATGATCTTAGGGAGTCTATCAGCATCCTTCAGTTCAAAGGTGATACAGTGGAGCAGAGGTTAGAAAGGATTGTAAATAGAACGGACAACCAGTTCGATCAGATCATGGATCATCTAATCAGACTGGAAGAAAAAATCGACACACTTAATGGAGAATTATAATGGCTGAACTAGTATTAGCGGGTGGTATAATGGTATGGATGGTGGGCAGAGGCTTTGGATTCTGGTAATGTCTACTCATCTAAAATTTGTAGGGGAGAGCTATGGAAAACATTTGGCATTTACTCTCAAACTTAGTTCTCACTTATTATTTCTTTCTATTGTTTCTGTGATTCATGGGTTTATTCCGTGGATTTTTGGGGATACTGTATCAAAAGCTGTAAAACATATATCAGAAAAACTAAGCCTTAGAGGTAAGAATGAAAATTGATGCTAAATTCTTTGGTGCAATATTATTCCTGATAGCTCAGACTTCAGGTGCTATATGGTGGGCTTCTTCTTTATCTGCTGAAGTGGATAGGCTTGGTGGAATTCAAGGCATTGCTATACCTGAACTACAGGCTGAAGCAAAGAACTGTGGAATAGCCATACATAATAATGAAGCCGCAATCTTAGAGCTTCAAGAACATGATAAGGCTATCTCAGGGTTGGATGTCTTAGGCTTCAGGATTGACAGCCTAACAGAAGAGATCTCTAAACTACGCGATGAGGATGTTGCTCAACGCAAGGTGATGAATGAGATTATGTCTCAACATGAAAGCATCTTTGATATGATGCAGGGTAACAATATGATACAACAGAAGGGTGGAAGTTATGGCGGTTATGGTGGATGAATAATGACAATCACCGAACAAGCACAAGAGAAGATAACTCAAACTCTAGATGGGCAAGGATACTTAGGAATATATCTGGAAGGTGGAGGATGCTCCGGCTACAAAATAAAGCTATCACCCACTGGCACGTTGCCAACGGATGCTACCATGATTACAGAAAATATTTACTCTGATGCCCATTCCCTTGACTTACTTGGAGATGCAACTATGGATTGGGAAGCAGACCCTTTCAGACCCTCATTTAAGTTTGTACCTCCAACGGGAGCGCATTCCTGCGGATGTGGCTCATCGTTTGCTTTCTGAAAAATATAGAAAACCAAAAAGAAAGAAACCGTGGAAGCGCCGTTAAATGTAAGCGACAATACCAAGTTTGCAATGCCAGTGAGAAATCTAATCTCACTGATTGTTGCGGTAGCATTTGGGGTATGGGCATACTTTGGCATAGTTGAAAGGTTAAACAAAATAGAAACTCAAATGGTTTTGTTTGAGTCCGATTTAGTAAAGAACACGGAGTTCAGAATTAAATGGCCCAGAGGGGATCTGGGCAGTTTACCTGCGGACGCCGAGCAATTCATGCTTATTGAACACTTATCGGGGGAGTTCGACAAACTTCTTAATAATATAGAGACAGGTAAAGCACCTTTTGACCAACAGCAAGCACTTACTTTAGAGTTTTACAAACAAAGAATTGAAAGCCTTGAAGGACACGTAGAAAAACTGAAGGATGATCTATCATCCATTAAGGCAAATGGAGGACACTAATGGTTAAGGTAATGTTTGTTTTGATACTGTATCTTAATGGTGGGATCATAGAATTTATGGGACACCATGAGAATGATCAGGGAGAATGGGTTGAGATGGGGGTACCCGGCTGTCTTGCTATGAAGAGAACCCTGTCGCGCAATGGGTGGAAGGATAGTGCTTCAGGTGAGACTAGATACTCATGTGAAAAGAAAAAGGTTGAGGTTGGAGATAATTGGGAGGGCAGAGAGATCGTTAAGAAACTGCTAGACTAATGGATCTAAGCACGTTATCTATAGACACAAGCACCAAGATCACAGCATTTTTAATGCCATGGATTACGATCCTTTTAAGTTTGATTCTAGCTTTAATGCTGAAAGAGGTTGCCTCTTCAATAGTTAAAGGATTAAAGTTTAAGATGTCTAAGGTGTTTGTACCCGGAGATGTTGTGTTACTTGATGGGGATGAAGCTATAATAATAAAAGTTGGATTAACAACTACTGTTTTTGAAAGCATACGTGATGAAGGTTTGATATGGAGGTATGCTCCTAATGAAAAAATACAATCCCTGAAACTAGAAAAAATAATACGCACAGATGTACGTGAAATAAATGGTACATGACTATGGAGAAAATGAATGGACATAATCAAAAAGGTATGGAAAGAGGTTTCAGAAAAACCTTTATGGGCAATCGCTATTTTGCTGGTTGTATGGTGGCTCTTTGCTTAACGATACTGACGGGATGTTCAACGATAAAGAAGGCGGCGATAATCGGGGGGAGTGCAGGATTGGGTGCGACTGCTGGGAGTGTGATATCTACGGGTGCGATTGCACCCATAGCGGGGAGCATGATAGCTGCCTCTGCAGCCTCTGTTGTTACGACCGGCCTTGGGACGGAGGAGCCTATTCAGGCGCTTGAGATTACAGGCGATGCCACAATAGTTCAAGAAGCTCCTTCAAATTTCTTTTCACTGTTGCAAGAATTAGTGGAGATGGGTGGATGGTTGCTGATATTAGTTATCTTAGTACCGATGGTTCTGGGCTGGGTACTTCCGGGGCCATTGGAGAAGAAGAAGAAAAAACGCTAGTCCTAATAAGGTGGATGGACATAATATCATACTCTGATTGGACGACCCATGATAAGGTAGCCTGTCCAACCTTTGAGAGTATAGGCTGGCTTGTGCATAAAGATGAAAAAGAAACAAAAATAGCCACCACACTAGACAAGTATGATGGCTTAGGAGAACAGGAAGGTAAACCAACTTACTATGGGATCACTTCTTTTCCCTCTGGTTGCGTTCTTGAATGCGTTGTTCTGCGTACTTATCCAAGCTAATCCCCTCCATTTGTTCAAATCTTTCCCCCCATGTCAACCCTGATGTGGGGGTTTTTTTATTTCTATTTACCCAGCAGAATCTAGCAAAGTAATACCTCCTATCTTCTTGATCTTTATCATATTTTTCCTTCCAGTTGCTATAGTCTTTCATCCAATTTATCTATCGTCAAAACGTGCATGTCTGACCTAGTTGTATAGGATGGCATATTAGGATCGACATAACCTTTAGGCCACAGCTCAGACTCAGAGAAGTAATCCTCTGTTGTTTTAAAACCACACAACCATAGGTGTTGCGGGTCTATATATTTTCCCCCGCTATCCCTATCCCCATACTGCAAGCTAAGAAATGCGTAAGCATCAGGTCTTTGGTGTTTACTATACACCGCTACCTGTACTATGTAATCAGGTCTTGGCTTGACAGCCCTCTGTTTTGTTTTGACCTCCAACTTCTTGCCATCCACTATCATGTCGTAGTCTTTGTTGTCTGCTATGTCAGTCCCAAGATATTTTGACAAGGCAAGCTCCCCTAACCTGCCTGCAAAAGATGCCATTACCTGAGCCTTACCGTTGAGTATGTTGTGGTGGAATTTCTTTACATAATTCTTAGACCACTCCATAGCAGTATCCATCATCTCTTCATCAAATTCTAATTCCCTCATAAGTTACCTCAACTCTTTCATTTTTCTGTGTAAGTGTAATGCACACCTGAATGCTAAGAAGTTCTCCTCTATATCTTCAGACCTTACCGACTGAAACTTACCCGTCTTCTTATCGCACCTCAAAATATAAGTAGCATCTACCGGCTTTCCTTCTATATCTTCAACTGCTTTAGCATACGCGGCAACTTGCAGGTGGTACTCAGGGTAAATCCTCTTTGACGTTTTCCAATCAATAACCGCGTACTCACCGTTAATGGTAGCAATCGCATCCACCGTACCCGCATACCTGTAATCGCGGTGATATATTTTCTGCTCAACACCATGCCACTCCACCTCATTCTCCTGTAACCAAGCCTGAAAAGCCTTGATAGCAGTTTGTGCTTCCTTTTGTTTAGGTATTTTAGGTTCCTTACCTTCCCCAAGATGAAACCGTATAGCCTTCTCAACCCATTCATGTGTTACTGTTCCTATATTGAGTGCGTCAGTGGACGTACTCTTGTAAGCTGTTTTTATTCCGTTGGAAAGAAAATCAATTCCTGCACCTTTTGTAAGGTTTTTTGCCAACCACTCAACACCTTCCTTTAAAGCCCAAGGAACTAGCGCAGGTTTTGAAATTATGCCGCAAGCCTGAGTGACAGACGGCACAAGTTCCTTACCAACCATATAAGAATGGTAGGCTTCAGCGAACTGAAGCTCTACCTTCTCCCCATTGTGATAATCAATAATCAAAACGGTATGTCTGCGCCCTCAACAGCAGGTTTAGCAGTTCCATTTCCACCATTGTATGGCTCTTGTAACTTGCCGGACAAATAGCGGTTACCCTTCTTGGACACGTTATCCCATAGAGATATTGAAATCTCTTGACCATGCCACAAGGCAGTACCCGTAAAATCGGGACGCTTATCATTACCATCTTTATCATTTACAAATAATACAATCGAATCATTTTTCATATCCATCTTAGTTTCCTCTTAGTTTCATTTAATGTCACCCAACCATACGTTGATTAGCCTGTTCAGTGCGCCATACTTCTATCCTTAGCTCATTCTGTTTCAGCCTCCATCGTAACTCTTCTTCAGCCTCAATCGCTATCGCAATAGCTTTGTTGGCCTGTTCCATTTCCGGCTGAATGTTTACCCAATGTTCCTTATCAGCCACCGTTTTACCAAACGCCCTACCGTACAGCATTGACCTCTGTGTTTTCTTAAACTCCTGCACTTGAAATGAGTTTGCCTTAGCTTCTGCGTACTTGGGCGCAAGCTCTTCTATATTATCTAACCAAACTTCTGTACTCTTCTTCATACTTTAAACCATATTACCTCATCTTTAAACGCTCTGTCAATTGTTTTAAGTATCCAATAGGATTGCAGGTCAAGTAACTCAGTGTTACCGTTATGCAAATCCATATGGTGCTTGTAACACAAAGGCATAACAAAATAATCGTTAGCCTTCCTAGCGGTGCTACCAGACAAGGGGCTACACCTTCCCCTTAAATGGTGAGCGATGATAGTATCATCCTCAATACCGCACTCAACACAAGGGAGTGATGCCACCCACTCCCTATATTTTTTGCTCTCTATTTTTGGTTCCTTAGAAAGCATCACCCCTTATCCTCAGACATCTGATACTCTATTAACAGATTAGCATACTCAACGATCTTACGCAAGTCATCAATCGGAGTTCCTTTCTTATTCCACCGACTTGCATACTTAACTATGTTCCCACTACAAAAGTCTAGTCCATTAGCCGTGATATAATCTATCGGCGTGATCTTCATTGAGTTATAGTAGTCAGGCTTCATATTCCACAGACCCCCGACAAACATTGCTCTTCACTGTTGTCCTCAAATACCACTCCACGCTTGCTGTGAGCCTCCTCATAAGGAACGGACGCTATAGGCTGACCACCCCTACTACCGTCTGGATAGATCGTCAGGCCGCGCAATCCCGGAGCGTATTTACGCACCAGTTTTGCAAACTCCTTAACCCTGTCCTCATTGTTAAACTCTGTACCCCATGCCGGAAGATTTATAGTAGAACTAATCGCATGATCTACATACTTGTTTAGCTCAAACTGAAACTTAATCCTGCGCTCTGGATCTATCGCTAAATCTACCGCCGACTCTATAGAATCGGGACTGATTCCTTCTTTAATAAGCTGTTCTGCTGTACCGTCAACGACAAATTGATACTTCCATCTGGTTCCTTCTGTAAGGTAACGACGCCTGTATGCGACCGCATAGATTGGCTCAACTCCACTAGTTGTTCCAGACAGGATGCTAATTGTTCCAGTAGGTGCGATGGCTCTGTATCCTTTAGGTCTGTTAAGAAAAAGTCTGTCACAATGCTCATTTGCGGCTCTTGTGCTTTCTTGCTCATAAACTTTCATCCATGTTTTTAATTCATCAGTAAATTCATACCGATATCCTCTCTTTAATAACCATTCATGCATCCCCATAAGACCAAGACCAATACGACTGTTCCGCTGTCGCACTTTCTCAACCTTCTCATACGGTAGATGCGCTCTAATTAATCCGCATACAAGAAACTTGGATGCAAGATTAACCACATCTTTTAACTCTTCTACATTCTCTATGTTGGCAAGATTAACTGAACCCAGATTACAGACATCTGAGTCATCTTCTGATGTGATCTCAGTACATGCATTACGTAAGGTTTCATTCTCCTTCTCACCAAAGTTGAAAGAAAATCCCGGCTCACCCGTCATCATGGCTTGCCGACAATTCTCCATAAACACATCAGACATTCCATTCTTTAGCCATGCATCATCATAGTTAAGACTGACATTCATCATGTCTAATGGTGCGGCATAGTTAAAGTTCAACTTCTTCATGTCAGCAATGCTATACTCCTGTTGCTTACCCAGTCTCATATCATGCCAGTTCTTAGCCTTTAATAAGGTTCCTGCATCTTCATGCGCCCAATTAAGAGAGCCATACAGTGCTGATCTACGGCTACCACCCTGCATTACGTTCCTTCCCACCTCATTCAGTGTATAAAGCAACGGAATCGGGCCGGATGCTACACCGCCTGTACGCCTAAGCTGTCTCCCACTTGGGCGGCATAAACTAACATCAACACCAATACCACCACCCGTCATTAGACATGACATAGCTCTCTGTGTAACAGCGGCCCACTCTTCCCGGCTATCATCCTCCAATCTTAAAAGATAGCAGTTATTAAAGAACCTTGCATCACGCCCTGCATACCATAGGTATCTACCACCGGGCATGAATTTAAACTCAGAGATGAACCGGGCTAACTGATCCCGGTCACCTTTTGCCATTAAGTTATTTTTCTGACCATCCATATCACCACAGACGTAGTTGACTACGGTGTTAGCACGATCCTCCCATGTTTCATAGGGGTTGGATGCATACTTCTGCTTGAATATGTTTTGACCTAACTCAGTCCTGAAGGCCATTGTTATACTCTTGTTTCCATTGCTCAATTTCCTTTCCCTCCCTCTTAGCCATGAGAATATCAAATCCGTCTGGTGTTGCCCACTCAGCCGGTTTCTTATTTTTATCAAATGCGTTTGGATGGTAGAGGTAACGCCCTACTCCCCATTGCACAGCAGACCTCTTAAGAGAGTCGGACAACCCGCCCTTTGCGCCTTCAATATTACTATCGTCTGCTCCATCAGCTTTGGTTATCCAATTACCCTGTATATTACAGCTAAGATAACACACAACCCTACCGCCGATAAACTCATACTTAGTCTGCCATCCACTAACACCAAACACAGAATCAAGCCTATCCATTACATCCCTAGCTGTGATATATACAAGCTCACCACTCCCACCTTGACCCTTGCGCCACCGTAAGCGGCGCGGGTCGAATGGTCTTTTGAGTGCTACCTCTACCTTTTTATCCATCATTCCCCCTCTTCAATAAGTTCTTCATGGTAAGAGCCATCCTCTTCACGCCATGCCCTGTATTTTTTCTCAACCCACTCACCTCTAGTAACTATAGTGGGTTCATCTTTAGTTCCCACATTCTCCAAAACTCTATTATATTTCATAGGTGACATAATCTCCTGCATCAGTGTCCCAAATGAATCATACGGATCTATTGACCTTCTTAACATAATATCACATCTCCTTTGTTAGTTCAACAAAATATTCAGCATCCACAACAATCAGTGGTTGCTTCCGGTTTTTCTTAATCACAAGCAATGGCTGATAAACTCCTGAGTTAGACTGTGCTTGTTCATAAGCCTTCCATACATTCAGTGATTCTTGGTTCTTACACTCCACTGAATACGGAAATACTTTACGTGCCTGTGAGGAGAACATTAAGTCCTCACCACCTGCACCCATACTGCGACTCTCTACGTCATCAGGATTCAAGTCTAGTTCTTTAACTAGCAACTGCTTGAACCACTGTTGCAGTCGCCTGCCTTTGGCCTTTGCGCTTTGGTGGTTCATATAATGCTACCTTATGTAGTTCTCCCATTACACCACCTTTAGGTGGCTGTTCCTCCACACCTATGGGGTGCGGTAGATCGTCATTAGTGTAGTAATTAAGTGAGGCCATGCAGAGATTCAAATCCAAATCCCCCTCTGCCCCATCAAAATTACGCGCTTTACATAGACTGAAGTATGCGTCCGGCTTAGTTGAATCCTCCTCATAAGTTCTACCAAACAGTATTACATTGTCAGTTCTATTTGTTATGTCTGCCGATCCCGCGACAGACCACTTATCCAAACGATCAGTTATGTTCTGACCTTTTCTTGCATGTGCCACCAGTATAACATGAATACCTAAGTTTCTGGCGCAGTTAGCAAGCGCACAAACCACAGCTTTTTGCCCGTTCCAATCGTCTGACGCCATGCTCATGGTCATCAGCGAATCCACAAGAACAAGGTTAATACCCAAGTTATCAACGGCATATCTAATCACAGATATCAGGGTGTTATAATCAATTGACCCATGTTGGTCATATAAAAACAGCTTTTTATTAGACCATCTTGTGAAGTCCAAACCTGAATCCAATGTAGGCTCTACCTGCAATGATGCTTGCCTCCACATCCTAGCCAGTTGAGCTTTAGGCGACATCTCAAGTGATATTGACAGACACTTACTGCCCTGCTCCATAGCAGATAACATAATCTGAGAGGCTAACAGGGATTTCCCTGCCCCGTTAATACCCGCCAACACTGTCATCTCTTCTGGTCTAAGTCTGAATTTGGTGTCAAAATATTTGAATGGTAACTTAATGCCGGTGAGTCTCTCACCAGACATATAGTAATCCATCACTTGATCGGTAAAATCAGACGCAGACCGTATGTTTTGCTGTGCATCAGTCAATCTTCTATACGGTTTTAGCTCTTCTTTACTTATTTTCATCCTTTTTCTCCTTGAAAACCCAATAATCACTGTCAGCTAAGTCTAATAGTACACCATTTTTATCTCTTTTACCAGAGTTTGGATTCCAAAATGGATTATTTTCTCTCTTACCCTTAGTTGTAGCCATCATAAATGCGGAGTCCCAATTTACATTCCTGTATCCCAGACCTCCAGATCTAACCGCCGGTGACGATAATTCCTCTGTTGATTGCGTCCGTTTAGGATCGTGTTCCGTATTGTCGGAAAAGAATCCTGCACCCGTTAGATTCTGAAGCCTCTGGTATATCCTCCATGCCTCCCTGATGTACCTATCTACCTTCCTCTTATCTGTTTTTGTTTTCTTTAGGGTGTCAATTGCATCCAACGCCCTGTTTCTAAGCGTATCAGAGGGCATCATGCCCGTCTTTTCCGCTGTAGCTACAGCCATCTTAGGTAGGTTACGTAAGACGTTTATAGCTCTATCTGCTCTGTCCATATATAATAATGCATTGCTTGTAAGTTGTTGATTTTAATAGTCTTCTTCTTGACTATCATTGTATGACCACCACTGGTTTAAAAGCTCCTCTTCCTCTAGTTCATTGTGTAATCTTTCACGCTCCTCCTCTGTTAGCATGTTCTTTTTTGGGGTTGCCCAATATTCTGGGGGAACCAGTGAAGGCTCCCCCGTTAATGGTTTATGGGTATCCCGGCATCCACCCATGAATGGGTCACAGTTATCCCAAGTTTTCATATCCCTAATGCCTCCAAAAGTTCCGCATCTGAACCGCTGAACGGCTCAATTGGGCGCTTGTCGTCATAATCTATGTCGGTTCGGACGGCATACTCCATAACATCAGACTTGTATACGTCACCATACTCCCAACTTCCATAGGTTAGCGGGGATTTGACCGCACAGAACCAACGTGCATACGGCCCTTCATTACGTTCCAACTGATACTTCTTCAGGACATTCCATGTCCAACCCTGTGGATTTTCCCAAACTTCATATGGGTCATCTACTGGTCTTGATTTTCCGCACGGATTTTTTTCTCTTGGCATCTTCTGTCCCTCTCTTGTAGTTCTACTGATAGTTGAAATTGTAGCCAGTCTAATGAATCGTCTGACCAGTCCATGATACGCTTGAACAACTCTGTTTTTCTTTCCTCTGAAATTTCCATTTAATAAACCGTCCTATAGAGTAGACCTCCTATTTATAGATTACTAAAATTTTCAAAAATATGCAACAGTTTTTCAAACTTTCTTTTTTCCCCTTTGATATCAATGGCTTACGCCTGATGCATTAGTTATGTAGACAATAGATGTTTTTTTTGATACCATTTAGTTATAGGTGACTTGACCTAACAATTATGAGCCTTGGCTGTGGCTCCATCAAGCAACTAGCGGTCGATTACGTAATGGTAAATTATACAACCTTAAGACGGGACAAACTGTCGTTAATGATGGTGTAAAAATCCGGCTAGGCTCCGGCTCTACCGTAGATTGGCATGCGCTACTGTTTAATGCATGGGACAGACAACGTATAATTGATGTATCCCTACCATCTACGTCTTATTGACACTTATAACTTAACTGTTGTAAAAATACAACACTATGGCTTCAGAAGAAACAAAATCACAACGCCGCGCTAGACTCCAACGTAACTACGTGGCTAAACATAACAGGCTGAGGGCAAAGACACATAAAAGCAGTAGAGACTATAGACGGCAACAGAAACACAGAACAAGTGTCTCCGTTACCGACTACGGCCTCTAGGATTAGCTTAACAACACGTTTTGTAGCTCATCGTTACGCGATGCATGCGTTACTCTGGCTGGATAAATCCCTGATATATGTACGGGGTTTATTAGCTTCCATTTTGTAGGCCGTGGGTCTACTTTTGGGTAGACTGTTACCGTCACATTTTGACCGTTTATTACATCTTGATATGAGCCGATAGGCTTTACGTCTACAGGGTCAATTGGTTCCGCGTCATAACTTCTATTCCATGATGAGACGGATTGTGATTTTTTGCTGGTGCCGTTGGTCGCAAGCCTTTGCCACACTCTGACCTGAGTGGATTGTTTTACACATACAGGCACCCAGTCCAACATAGATTTATTTTTTTTCATGTTAATTAGCTCCAATTGCTACTTGTTGTGTGTATTTTTTACCGCTACCATGCGCGACAAATCCAATGATAGGCCGGTCTACTTTTTGACATAACCGGCATGACTTGCACGTTACTTTATCACTAGTTTCCGCCGGACACCGCACAACCTTGCGACCTGCTGGCGTATACCTAACCTTAGCACTATCATCAGGTAATAGCGTAACCACTGGTGCTATATCTAAACTAGCATATTTGTCGGCTTGATCTAGGTTATTAGCTGATATGTTCACAGTAAATCCGCCGTCATTACATTCTTTTATAATGTCGGAATTCTCCACCGGATTATGATGTGTGTAGGTAAATCCGCCTTTTTTGCGATTAGCTTTAATTAATGCGCGTATACCGTCCGTGTCATTTATAGGTAGATCACCGGCTTGATTGTGTCGCCATATTCCCTGATCGAATCGCCGGACACTAGCCAATAAATCCGCCCAAGATCCGCCACGTTTACCGGCATCTACCGCACGCCAATGCATACCTAGATGACCATGCTTAGCATAGCAACCCTTAGATTTTAACGGACAATCACTAGGACATGTATCACTAGATGATGTTGTAACCGGCATTCTACCAGTCTTTTTATTGCTACTGATTTCAGTTACGTGATAATTGCTCATTTTTTAAAAAACCCCACGTATACCAGTATCATATTAACAGCAATACAGCCGGCTATTATCACAACGTCTATTAATATTTCCATTGCCATTTCCTCAGTTATAGTTGATACATCAATGGCTAGTATAATCACTAGCCATGAATCTAGCAACTATCTGTGCTGTTCTGTTGAGGCTGACCAATCACAATCCATGCTAATCAATTCAATTTCAGCCTCATTAATTGCGCCAATTAGTGCGCCCTTAATATCTGAGAATTGATTGATAAATCGTTGATCTAGTGCGCCGACCTCATCTACCGGCTCACCATCAACGTCAACGTGTATTGCATCGTTGATATGACTGGCCCTGATTAGTCCCCATTGTGTGTTTTTAGTATGTTCCATTGTTCTATTTCCTATGTAGTAGTTGACTAGGTACGGAGCATACAAGAGCTAGATCTAGATTGCAACAACTATCTACATTTAATTAAACGTTGGATAGATGGCATAGGGGTTAAATGAATCCTACCCGCCCACCGCCACGCCCCGGCTAGGGTTCAGGTTCTCAGGTTCTGGTTATGTCGTACGGTTCACGAACCAGTTTCCAAACTGCGTATAAATGTAGCAAGACTTTCTTAGGCTGTCCGGCAATCGCGTTAGGCTGTCGATCGATAATGATCTAATAAATGTAGCAAGAATGGCAACCCCACCAGAGGTGGGCACCCCCTTTTGATTTTTTCTTTTTTATATATATTCTACCCACAAACCAGAGGGTATTTTTAGTAATCATAAGAGTTCACT
>VTLG01009355.1_pt1 | contig 39375 bp, 61 predicted proteins | sample 4694571 | NCBI WGS metagenome assembly VTLG01 (sample SAMN12604809, study PRJNA352737) | marine metagenome | biome: ENVO:00000447; feature: ENVO:00000209|ENVO:00000569|ENVO:01000036; material: ENVO:00002151; isolation source: viral sequences binned using virsorter ... | reverse complement strand
CCAAGAAGAATGCCCCGGCCAAGAGCGAGGAGGCTCCGAAGAAGGTGGGTCGCCCGGTTGAGGTGCTGAAGCTCACTGAGGGCGAGGCCCCTGCCGACATCATTGATTTCGCCAACCGCCTTGTTACCTACGTGGGCGATGACGGCAAGCTGCTGGTTGCGATCATGCAGCAACTTCGCCAGCAGGAGCGCGTTGTGGGCATCCTTGGCGTCGTCAACATGCTCAAGCGGTACGGCGCATGAGCGATGTAGTAGGCGTAGCGTCTCCGCTTTTCCCCAAAGACATTGTTGAGGGGATGCTCGCGGAGACCTTGGGCGAGGTGAAGAAGAGCGTTGATATGCTCTTCTACAACCCCATGAACATGGACGAGGACCTGAACGTCAAGACGACGCGCCACATCACGATAGGGTTTATTCAGGATGCTTTGATCAAGCTGGCCCCGTACCGTGACAAGGAGTTGGCCCCGAAGCACCGCGTCTGCCGGAAGGTTCTGCTGACGATGAGCAAGAAGATGGAGGACAATCCGGTGAATTCCAACAAGCGCCATTTCGATAAGGTGCGCTTTGGGATCAACGTGACTGACTTCCTCTCGGCCTTTCACACCTGCCTGGCCGAACATTCCAAGCCTGCGGAGCGGTCTGCTGCTCTGAAGCGTTTCACTGGTCGCGGGAGGGTTTAATGTCTAGCAAGTTCTGCATTGGTGTCACCAAGGTGATCATCAAGGGCCTTGAGGCTGGCCATACTCGCACCTCTGTGTGCAAGAGGGCGGGCATCAGCCTTCCGACTCTGAGCAAGTGGCTGAGGGATGAGGCGAAGGCTGAGTTCGCTGCTGATGTCGAGAGGGCTGAGGCTGTTGGGACGACGAATCTCGTTGAGCAGATCAAGTTCCACTCTCAGAAAGACTGGCGCGCTGCTGCTTGGATCTTGGAGCGCACCCGTGATGAGTTCCGCGCGTCGTCTCGATCCTCGGCGTCCCATCGCAGCAGGATGGATGCCCTGGCTCAAGAGAAGCTGCAAGCGGACATCGAGTTCACCAAAGCCAAGACCGATGCCCTGAAGAGCAGCGAGCTTTCTCCAGAGGACATTGGGCGCATCTTGGGCAAGGCTGCGGAACATCGGGACTCCGAAGAGGATAGCGTTCACTGATGTCATCTGGTGCCGATGCCAAGCGCATCGCCGCCTGCGCCAAGAACTTCAGTGAGTTCTGCAAGCACCTGAAGATTGTAGATAAGCGCGGGCGATCGGTGTACTTCGATCCCAAGCCCGCGCAGGCAGAGTTCTACGACTCTGTCGAGGACTACCGCTGGGTCTACATCCTGAAGGCTCGTCAGCTTGGCATGACGACGGCCATCGCGATGCGGAACCTGTGGAAGGCGATGTTCATCCCGAACTTCCGGGTGTGTGTCATCGCGCACAGCGCCGAGAGCGCTCAGGTCATTTTTGAGATCTACAAAAGAGCGTATGAACTCCTGCCCAGTTTCCTGAAGTTCCCTACTCAGAAGTCGAACGTCAGGGAGTTGGTGTTCTTTCATGGTGGACTGATCCGCGTTGCGACGGCAAACTCCGACTCCTTTCGCGGAACGACGTACCAGAGCCTTCACTGCTCAGAGTTTGCTTTCTGGAACGACGTAGATCGAACCATTGCGGCTGCCTTCCAGACCGCTGGCCCTGGTGCTGAGATTGTCCTTGAAACCACCGCTAACGGCATCAACGACGCCCACCGGATGTGGATCGAGGACAGTGGCTTTACCAAGATCTTCTACGGCTGGACGAAAGATCCCAATTATATTTCGCCTGCGCAGCCCAAGGCCGCAATCCCCAAGGTCCAAGAGTATGCAAAGAGGTATAACCTCACGGAAGCACAGTACAATTGGGCGCACCTGACTTATCAGACGAAGTGCGCTGCTAACTGGAACATCTTCCTCCAAGAGTACCCGCTCGACGCAGAGCACGCCTTCATCACCAGCGGTGAGCGGTACTTCCCGGTCATCTTCCCCCACGCAGTGGCCAACTCTGGCCGGCGTGAGTACATACAGAGCGAGCCCATCCCCTATCACGTTTACACCATAGGGGTTGATGTGGCGTCAGGCTCACCCAGCGGAGACTACTCGGCGTTCTGCGTGATGGATGTCACCGAGAAGAAGAAGCCGGTTGTGGTCGCCACGTACTATCAGCGGATACCCCCGTCTGAGTTTGGCGACGTGTTGCTGAGAGAGGCCAAGAAGTGGAACGCCCTGTGCGTTGTGGAGTCCAACACGTACGGCCTCAGCATCCTCGAATACCTCATGGCTCATGAGTGGGCCTACATATTCAGGAGAACCCAGTACGACAAGCTCGCTGACAGGTGGCTTGAGCGAGTTGGCTTCAACACCAACCAGAACACCAGGCCAGTTATGCTGGCTAGGCTTCATGAGTACGTCTCCAAGGGCTGGCTGGCCATTGAAGATGAGCGCATGAAGTGTGAGGTGAACACATTTATCTACAACGATAAGGGCAAGCCGGAGGCGTCGTCGAAGAAACACGATGACATGGTGTTCGCTTATGCGTTGGCGCTGATGGGTTTTGATCAGATCGAGCCCATGAAGCAGGAGTCTTTAGCCAAGAAGCCCTCCACTTTTGCCGAACTCTTGCAGTTTGAGCGGACAACGGGCAAGGTATACTCCGACCACTTCGGTAAAGAGAACTCTGACCGTTGGGGCACGCCTTACAACCAAGGCTCGCTGCTTGACGTAGCGCATGATGATCGCCGTACCGGGCGTTAAACGGTGGAGGGGACATGGGTTTTCTACAAGAAGGTGATGCTGAGAGGATGCGGGGGATGATGCTTGGTGAGGAGACTCCCCAGGCAGAAGAGCCCGCTCAAGAGGCTGCTCCCGCAGAGGAGCCAGCCGAGGCAGCGCCTGTTGAGGAAGCCGAGCCCGCCAGTTCGTCCGACACCGCAGGGGACGTAAAGGTAGAAGCGGAGGGTGGAGCAGAAGCTGAACCTCAGAAGACCGAAGCCAGTGACAGCCAGGCCGAGGAAGAAGAGGTTCAACCGGGTCACCGCGTCCCGTATACGCGGTTTAAAGAGGTGATTGAGGCGCGCAACCAGTTCAAGACGGAGACGGCAGAGTTGAAGGCTCAACTCGAACAACTCCGTGAACAGGCGCAGCGTCATGCATCTCAACCTGCTCCAGCGCAAGCTGCACCGCAGCCGAAGGCTGATGACGATGAAGCGTGGCTAAAAGAGTTGCTGGGCGAAGATGAGCCCACTGCACAGAAGTCGGTAGATCCGGCTCTCCAGCAACTCAGCGCACGGCTCCACGAGACTGAGGTCGCATTGGCGCGTCAGTCTCTTGAGGCCGAGGTGGGCGCTGCGATTCAGAAGTATCCGTCTGCGACTCGCGATGTAATCTTGCAGGCTGTTGCTCAGAACCCGTCGCTCTCAGCGGAGAACGTGGCCGAGCAGTACAGTGCATGGATGGCTCAAGTCGAGGAGGAGGCGATTGCTCGCTACCTCAAAGACAACCCCGCTGCGGCCAAGCCCGCTGCGGCTCCAAGGCCAGCCAAGTCAGGTGCTGTAGAAGCCCCGGTCTCTAGCGAGGCGGCGAAGCCCAAGAACGTCAAAGAGGGGAGCGAAGCTCTCCGGGCGTTCCTTAAGGGCGGCAACCCCTTTGCGTAATAGGAGAAACCTAAAATGGTAGCTACACAGACTACCCTTCAGAACATCCTGAAGGAATTCTACATCGGTCCCGTTCAGGACCAGCTTAACAACGAGATGATGGTCCTTGAGTTGATGGAGAAGACGACCGTTGATTGGAACGGTCGGGTCGCCATCATCCCCGTTCACACCGCCCGCAACACGGGTGTTCAGTACCTCGACGAGGCTGGCACCGCTGGTGGCGTCACCCAGCTTCCGACTGCTGGCTCGCAGGGCTACCTGCGACTTCAGGTCAACGCTCGGTTCCAGTACGGCACGTTCCAGATCACCGGTCCCGCGACCGCCGCTGCTGCCAAGGGCGGCGTCGGCTCCTTCGTCGGCTGGATGGACGCTGAGATGAAGCGTCTGGTCACGGACTTCCGCAACGCCTCCGATCGTCGCTGCGTGTCTGGTGGTCGAGTTCTCGGCTTCGTCAACGAGCACGAGAACAAGAACGCCAACCCTCGTACCTACGAGTTCACTGGCGACATCGAGAAGTTGGAGGCCGTCCGGGCTGCGGCTGCTGCGGCACCTGCTCCTTTCGATCTCAGGATCGAGTTCATCCGCATGGACACCTACGCCACGATCGCCACATGGGGCGGCGGCCCGAACACCTTCGGCGACATCCCGGCTGCTGGTACTCCGATTGACATCGCCAACCGCACGTTCACGATGCGGAACAACGCGCTCAACGATCTGGATCTGACCGGCCTTCCCGCTGGCGTTCCTTGCGCTGTCCGAATCGCGAACACGCAGAGTGGCGCGGTGCCAGATGCGGCTGGGCAGGTCATCGCCAACATCCTCGATCCTGAGCCAGAGGGCATCTACGGCAACCTCGCCAACCCGACCCACTTCGGCATCGACCGAACGGCGACGGCTACGGGCGAGAACACCCTGCGCTCTTCGGCCGTTCTGTCTCAGGCCAGTGCCGGTAACCATGATCGAGCCAACGTGTCGCTGCCTCGGATTCAGAACATCTTCGATCAGATCAGCCTCGCCTCCGGCGAAGAGCCTGACATGATCCTGATGTCCCCTCTCCAGCGGCAACTCTACGGCTCCCTGTTCCAACTGACGGCGGGAACCTCTAACACCGTTCAGAACGTGAGCGGTGAGCGGGCGTCCAAGCTCGACGGTGGATTCTCCGGCCTGTCCTACGGCGGGGTTCCCATCAAGACGGCACGTCAGGTGGACAACGGCGGCATGGTCTTCATGAAGTCCAACACTTGGAAGCTCCTTGAGCTTCAGGGTCACGGCTTCGCGGACCTCGACGGCACGGAGATCTTGCGAGCCAACGGCATCGACGCCTGGGAAGGGTTCTACAAGTGGTACTACAACACCGTTTGTACGCACCCGAACCAGAACGGCATGCTGGTGGGTCTGACCCTGACCGTCTAGTAGGAGTTCGTCATGATGGATGCTCTCGTCGGCTTGTGCTTAGTCACGGGAGCATCCGTCATGGCCCTACTTGGGTTTTATCTCTGGCTCCTTATCCAAAAGGAGCAGAGAGATAAAAGGCTTCATGACGAACTAGAAGCCGCGAAGACCACTGAGTATCCAGCGATGGATCAGATCTACGGAGGACTGTGATGGCCGGATTTAGCCTAGACCCATCAGCCCTTGCGGGCTCGTTTCTTGGTCAGGGTTTGCAGAACCCGGCAGCCGCTGGGGCTGCCACGCCCGCCCCCTCCTCCGGTGGCAAGTACGGCGGGATTGACCCGACACTGCTTCAGAAGATGATGCAGTCGTTTGGCGGCTCACCTGCTGGCGGGGGCGCTGCACGCCAAGCAGCAGCCCAGCAGATGGTGGGAGGGGGAGGGGCCGACAACCTCTCCTTTGCCCGTAAGGAACTGTTCTCGCCCCAACTCATGGGCGCGATTGACCTCGCATCCAAGGTCGCCCCTTTCCTCTAGGAAGCCATGCCTGAGAAGTTTCCCACAAACATCAAGGGCCTTCTTCGGGAGTCCTACACCGAGAAGACCAGCGAGCGGCGCTTGTGGGATATGTCCCTCAAGTTCTTGGAGGGCCGCCAGTGGCTCTCGTTCGACAAGCGGCTTGATGGCTTCGTTACGTCGAGGATGGGGTCAGATGCACAAACCAGGGTTACAGTTAATCTGCTCCTCAACATCACGAGGAACATCACGTCGCGCCTGGCCCTTTCCTACCCCTCGGTCGTTGTACTGCCCGCCTCTCCGTCCAGCGAGGACATCGAGAAGGCCAAGAGTTCCGAGCTTGCCCTCCGGTATTACTGGCATAACGACAACGTCAAGTACACGCTTGAGACGGCCATCAAGTGGCTTGTGGAGTGCGGCACCTGCGCGCTTCACACGTTCTACGACCCAGACCGCGACCGCGTTAGGACAGAGGTTGTGGGTCCGTATGACATCTTCTTCGAGAAGGGTGTAATCAGCCCTGAGGATAGCTCTTGGGTTGCTCTCCGCACCTACGTCAGCAAGTACAACCTGAAGAAGGCGTACCCTGACAAAGAGGAGATCATCGAGGCCGCTGGCGCTGACGAGATGAGCAGTGACTACGGCACCGTGAGTACGGGCACGACCAACGAGCCGCCTAAAGACCGGATCTCGGTGTTTGAGGTCTACTGGCGCGATGGCAAGCAAGCGATTGTGATTGGGAACACGTACCTCTTCAAGGAAGACGAGATTCCAATCTCCACCTTCCCTGTGCAGATCATCCGGTACACCGAGGTCAACCGCAGGCTGTGGGGACTGAGTCTTCTTGCGCCTCTGCTGGACCTCCAACTGCTCTACAATAAGGCTCGTAGTCAGATCATCCACAACGTGGAACTGATGGGCAACCCCAAGTGGCTGGTGCCGAAGACCTCTGGGATTAACCAGCAGTCCATCACCAGCCGCCCCGGTGAGAAGATCTACTACAACCCCGCAGGTGGTGCGCCACAGCAGGTGGCAGCAGCCGCCATGCCCGCGTACGTCATGGATAACGTCATGCGTATCCAGGGCGAGATGAGCGACGTGTCAGGCATCCACTCTGTCACCCTCGGCAAGCGAGCGGTGGGCGTGAGTTCTGGCAAGGCGATGCAGGTCCTTACTCAGCAGGACACGAGCCAGCTTCAGATCACACAGCAGCAGATTGAGCGCGGCGTGAAAGCCATGGCCACATGCGTTCTTGAATACATGAAGGTCTACTACAGCATGCCCAAGATGATGGGTATGCTGGATGAGTACGGCGCTGTCAGCTTCGAGAGCATTGCGTCCACCAGCATCGTGGACACCCCAGAGGTGTTCATCGAGGCGGGCTCGTTGTTCAAGGACGAGGCCCAAGACCGAGACGCCAAGGTCATGGAACTGCTTGAGCGTGGGTTGATCGACAACGAGACCGCGCTGAACGAGTTGAGTTTCCGCACGGGCAACGCCTTCATCTCTAAGAAGGTGCGAGGCATCGCTCATGCTCGCGACCTTCTCGATGCGGCTAGGGCCGGCATGAACATTGAGATCTTCCTCCATGATGACCTTGTGGCTGCGAAGCAGGTCTTTGATGACTTCATCAAGACTGGCGAGTTCTACGAGATGGAGGAGGAGCGCCAGGAATACATCAGAGATGTTCTGGTCTCTATCGCCACAGCGGGCGCTCCGGTTGAGGACTACGAGACGGCCATGATGGCCAACAAGGTGTTCCCAAGGGCTGCCGGTGGTGACCGGGGTGCCATTGGGCGCAACATCGCAGCGGCCAACTCCCCGAACACTCAGCAGCAGATCATCCAAGAGCAGGCGGCCAGAGCGCAGCAGGCGGGCACAGCCGCTGCCGCAGAGGGCGCTCTCACGCAAGGCTTGGAGGGCAACGTAAGTAGGGCTCCGGGCTCAAGAGGGGGTGTGTCATGACCGATGGTGAAGTCGCAGAGCTTTTCCGCACGTATGCGGATGAGCCCGACCAGACCTTCCTTACGCCAGCAATGGTGAACAGGTTCTGCACCATTGGGTTCAGGAAATACCGGGACAAGATTGCGGAGATCAACCCGTCATCCATCGCCGTCACTCAGAGTTACACGCTGTCCAACTCGGATGTCATCAACCTACTAGCGGCCACTGACCAGGGCAACATCATCTATGGCACTGTGGTTTCGCCTGACTCTGGACTCGACTCCATCCACTCGGTCTACATCAAGGAATCGTCTGCGGTTTACCCCAATACCATCTTCCAGGCCGTGTACAACTACGAAGAGTTGATTCACTCAACAACACCGTCCTACTGGTGGTCGGGCAGCAACATCAAGCTGTCTAGGCGCGTCACAGACACGGTGGCGATTCGTTACCTCAACATCCTCAACAACAACTTCACCGTTGGGTCAGCGAACTGGATTGACCCATTCGGCAAGTTCCATGACCTGATTGCGCTGTATGCGTGCCAGCAGTACGCCATCATGGACGGGGCGGCCAACCCGATGGTGGAGGCGCTGATTCCTCAAAGGGAAGAAGACATCAAGAAGTTCTTCTACCGTCGAGCCAACGCAGGGGCGCAATACGTGTCGGATGTTACCTCCACTGAGTTCTACTAGGAGGTAGCCATGGCCATCAGAGGGCAAGAGGTCGAACTGCTTGGTGATGGCATCCGGGCAGACTCCCCGACCAAGGGTGCGTTCGCTCTCAACATGCTGTACCGCAGGAACTCGTGGGAGGTGCGGCGTGGATTCGGGCAGGTGGTTGAACTAGACACCACCATGGGCGCTATCTACTCCAACCAAGAGGCAAGGAGGTGGGGCTACCTCAAGCATCTTGGCTCTTACCTGATGACCACCTCGTTCGGCCATGAGCAGATCATCAGCGTGTTCCTGTCCAGCGTCCTGAGTGGCGACAGGCAGCCCGACACCACAACGCCGATCAACAACTCTACATTGAGTCAGACATCGTCCATCTACATCGTGGACATCTACGACATTACGACGGGAGACAGGTGGGAAGAGCCCGTGTTCCGGCACACCGCTTCGTTCGGAGACGCCGCAACATCGCGCCTGCCGATGCCTGACTGGCACGGCCACTACGAGACCTACTGGCGACAAAAAGAAGTGATCAGCGCGAGCGCCATTTTCCCCACATCGCCCGACTCAACACTAGAGGACAGGCAGGAGTGGTTGATCGCAGGAGAGCCGGCAGAGCCTTTCTTCTTCACGGAGATGAACGATGTGCTCTACCTCGGCAACAAGGACACGGGTGTGCTGGCGTACATCCCAGCCGTGTTCAGGGGCAGGCGGCGCGGGGCAGGCGGCCTATCGACCCTTGGCCGGGACAAGCAAGTCTACACAGTCTATGACCGGTCTTGGGCCAAGCCGTACTCGGAGTCGTCTGTCCTGATTAACGCAGTGGCTGTTGATGGGCCGTTTTCTGAGGGCATCACTTATCTGAGTCGATCGGAGTTTCCGTCGCCCAAGGGGGGAGCCAACATCGGGGGCAGACTTGTTCTGTTCGAGGGGACCAACGTCTACTTCTCAGACGTCGGATACCCGACATCCATCGCGGCAGACAATGTAATGTCGGTTCCGTCAGAGGGCAACATCACGGCGGCCAGGGAGTACAACGGCAACCTGATCATCTTCACGGCGGCAGAGACATGGTACTACCAGCCATCGGCGGGGTTTGCTGCCACAGCGGGCAGGCTGGTCCGCATCTCGGAGGGGGCTGGCTGTCTTGGCAATGAGGCCATCACCGTGGCAGATGGGGCTCTCGTTTGGATGGGGCCAAAGGGCGTCTACGCTCTCAGCAACAATCTCCAAGTCGAGACGATCAGCGAGCCCATTGAGCCGTTCTTTACAGATTTCATCACGAACCCCGTGACCAACTACTTTGTTGCGGCTGGAGAGTTAAGCAATCCCCTGCCCGACCAAGCGGCGTCTGTGTTCAGCCTTGTTGGCCAGGTCACGGCGGCGTATTCGCAGAAGCTGGACTCGGTGATGTTCTGCATCCCTGAGCGCAATGCGATCTTGTACTTTGGTGCTGGCAAATGGTCGCTATGGTCAACCGAGACGATGGTGACGACCAGCAACCCTGCGGCGGTTGGGGTGACGCGGAACATCGAGTCGCCGTGGCTGATGACCTCGGAGGAAGGCATCTATCTTGTGGGCTCTCTCCCCCAGGATGGCACAGGGGAGACGCTTACGGCTGTGTCCTCTTCGGACAATACGAGGTCGAGGCCGTACTATATATTGAAGTACGGGCGGGGTGGCGCTGTAGATAGATCTGTAGAGGCGGTTGAAGACTACCGCAAGGTCATAGGCCGCTGGCGCTCAGTAGACGAGAAGTCTACAGCCATCACGCCGGCAGCTAGCGACCACTACCTCTATGTAGGCAAACCTATCCCCATACCAGAGGGGACGGTGCTTGGGCCTATCGGGGGAACAACGTCTGACGCAGCAAACGCCGTTGATGGCTCAATGTGGGTGCCGTTCAGCATAGTGCCCGGCTATATGTCCACTGCCGGGACCTACACCTTTGGCGCGGTCCAGGCCATGAGCATCAGCTTCACGTTTGATAACACGAACTGGCAGCCAGTTCTGCTCCCGGCGCCGTCAGCCAACGTGCAGTTCTTCTTACCACCAGAACGACAGCCAACGCTAGCCGGGTGGACCGTGCAGTTTGCAGCGCCAAACACCATCAACATCACCTTCACCGGGGCCGGAGGGGCGTGGCTTTTTCAGCCCAACCTGGCCCTTCAGAAGAGGCAGCTAAACCGCCTGCTCTACATCCCCTTTAGGCCAACAACAAACGCGACAACCATTGGCCCGAACATCACGCTGACCGCTAAGACAATTCAAGATGCAACGGCGGCCAACCATACCATGCGGGCGTTCTTGTGGGACCAGACAAGGATTTTGGCAGATCGACACGAAGACAACGATGTGGCCCAGTCCGTTGATTGGGCATACAAGTCGTCGCCAGTAAGCGTAGAAGGCCGTGTTCAAGTGAAGGGGCGCGGCTTGTATATGGACGTTCTCTCCCATGGACCCGCTGCGCCAACTCACCGGCTTGCAGAGAACTGGCCGTTCGGGTTGCTCAACGTAGTGTCAGCGCCTGACACCAAGGGGTGGTCATCGCAGATCATCGACATGGTCAACACCAAGTACCCAGCTTCGGTAAAGAGCAACGCTAACGTAGGCACGCTGAGGACGAGGTATGCCCAGAGCAGCGCCGTGCCACTGACGAGCCTTACCTTCAACAGCGCAGATGCGAACCCTCCATTCTGGGGTGACATTGTTAACCCCCAGGCCAAGAACCCCGTCATTGTGGGCGACGAGGAGGTCGGCCAGTTGGCTGTATCGGATTCTGTCAGGGGGGAGAGCTTCACGTATATGCTGTGGGGGTCTTTGCAGAACAAGGCCGAGAGGATTATCTTGGAGTCTGCCCGTGCCGTTCTCCGCGTTCTTGGCGGGAAGCACAGGCGAGGCCGCTGATGGAGATCTTCGACCGAATCACTGGGTTTGTGGGACAGCAGAGCCAGTCCATCAGAGAAGGGTATCAGTCTGTCCTCGATGGCCTGTCCTTTGTGTCCAAGGGAAGCAGCCTTTCGGAAAAGCGCAAGAATTTCAATGCCTTTAACCTGTCTGAAGAGGTGGCCGTCTTCAACCTCACCAAGCCTCACAGTCGGCTGTTCGGTAACGCCACCGAGGTTGAGGTCAGCAAGCAGGTCACCCTTGGGGGTGACTGCTACATTGATGGCGTGGCCTTCATGGCCGACCCCAAGATGAGCGCCACTCCTCTGGTGAAGGTGACATCGCCTGCCCGTGCCGTGATCACAAACTGTGTGTTTCATCGGGGGTCATCTGGGGGCTCCGCGTCTTTGCTTGAGGTAGAGGACGGCGCAACGGCCATCATCATTGGCTGCTCGTTTGTTGGAACATCGACTGTTGCGGCTGCTGTGGTACATACAGGTGCAGCCGGCAATGTGCAGATCGTGGGCTCCTCGGCTAGAAACGTCACGGCGTGGGGAGCCAACACTACTCAGACAGCGAGCTTGCTCTAATGGCATACGACCACAAGAAGAGTCTACGCACACTCACCGATGAGCAGTTCTCTGACGGCACCACTATCGACGGCAGCCGCATCGACAAGGCCCTTGACGATGCAGTCGAGCACTTCAATGAGGTGCCGAAGGGAGACATCTCAACGAGGTTCACGAAGACACAGTATGTCTTCGGGGCGCAGCCGAGTGGGTACTCTGGGACCGTTGAGGTGTCCGGGGCCAACCAGCACTTCCGCGCCTATCCGGGCACGATTGAGGGGACTACGTTCCCCTGGAACTTCATTGCGAACAACCGGCATACGACTGCTGAGTACAACTCAGGGGGCAGCCCGGCGTATGGAAACCCGGCGACCCCCACGGCAGGGTTCCAGAATCCGTGGAGATACAAGGGGACAGCGGTCAACCAGGTGACTGGTTCTGGCATGGCCACATCAACGAATGGTGGCCAGTGGGGCTCGGTGGACTGGGTTAACGACTGGAACAGTTGGGCTATCTCCCAGCTAACGTCCGGCACCTCGCAGCCTACACCGAGAGACGTTGCCAACAACTACCAGTTCGCATGGTCTCATTCTTGGGTTTTCTCCAGTCCCTCGATCATGGACTCGGTTTCTGTTCTGCTTCGTACTGACTTCCCTGCGGTGGGCATCGCCAACACTGGTTACTACGATGCTCCTTTTTTGTTTGCGGACAACTCAACGGTAGTCCACCAGACCCAGTGTCTTACGATTCAGATCAGCGTGGACAATGAGTTCGCCAAAGAAGAGCGCGACCTGAACGATGTGGAGTTCATGTTCCACAACAGGCGTATGGATGGGTACAGGGTGTGTGAGATCCCGATGGCAGCATCGGCCTACACGGACATGCTCCCGAACTCTCCCGAATACACAGGCGGCGCTGGGACTGGCCTCCATGGCCGGCTCATCAGGATTGACGGCCTCAACATACCGATACGCAAGGGTGCCCGCGTTCGCATGGCGATTGTGATACCATGGAACCGCACGGTTGAGGACGGCACGTTCTCGGCAACCAACCCAAAGCTGTCCCAGCAGGGCCTGGCCGGCGGTCGCACGTTTGGCAAGTTTTTTACATGGAACGACGCCACGGCTGGAGCGCCAATCGCTGCGCCTACTGGAGGCGAGCCCATGTGGGACTGGGCGCTGGATGGCAGCGTTACCTTCCTTGAGGAGATAACTAGGTAATGGGGAAGGTTACACGAAAGAAGCTGGCTAGGGGCGTAGAGCTAACCGTAGATCAGGTCTACGACCCCATGGAGGCTATGGCCTTTGAACTCAACAGGAGCACTGTAGAGGCAGAGCAGATGGCCACGCCGAGCAGCGTGTTCAGGCTTAACTTCAACATCCCCTGGATGGACTCCAAGTACTTCTACGACAACCGCACGCCGGGCACGACTGTCGCCATTAAGGATGGCGGTGATGGCTACGCGAACACTGGCGTTTACGAGACTTCTGGCGGCGCTGGGAGCGGGCTCACGGTTAACATTCTTGAGGTAGGCGGGACAGCGCCCAACCAGTACGTGGTCGCGGCAGAGGTTGTTGACCCAGGATCTGGGTACGTCACCGGAGACACGGTAGAGATTGTGCTGTCACCAGCAGCCGCCACCCCTGCAACGCTCACCCTCACCCTTGGCGAGGATGTCTACGACGGCCCGCTCTACATCCCCTTCTGCCTGCCTCCGTTGCAGGATGAGATCGTGGGGCCAACGGCATCGCCAACCATCAAAGACGACACGCCGTTCCCGATCCTTGAAGAGGTGTCTTTCAGCCTTGACCAGTCAGACGAGCCTGCGGCCATCCTCGGCCAGTGGTACGGGAAGTCCAACTACAAGTACGGCAGCGCAGAGATGTGGATACCTAATCCGCATGCTGGCAAAAAGACCTACAACAGACCAGACGCCTACGACTTTACTGTAAGCATCTACGAGAAAGAGCAGGAGTTCTTCGGGTCTGGGTTGCAGACAGACGCCGGCGGTAAAGTGGGGGCTGAGGCGGTCAGCATCACCCTGCCATCGTCAGCGTTCATGGCGAGAACCACCCGGTTCAACCCGGTAGACGTTGGTGGAATCAACAGGGAGTTCCACCCGTTCAAGACTTACTGCTTGGCCATATTCGCCCCCAAACTACACGACAAGTCGCCAGCCAACGAGCACTGCGCTGCGCTCAATGTCTGGGTAAGCCTGAAGTTCAAGAGGCTGCTCACCAAGCGGGACACCACAACCTCGGACGACCCTGAGAAGATCCAGAATGTTCCGCTGCACTACGGCGAGCAAAGCGGGATGTCTGTCACGCTCAACAAGCCAGCGGCTGACACCATCGTCACCGCCGACAATGCACAGGGCGTATCAACCAACTTGCAGTCGATCGACCAGACGTTCAGCGACAAACTGCGAGGGGGCTACGGAACTTTTGCCCAGGCTTACCCGTCCCAAGCCATCGGAGACGACTCTGGCTACGAGGTCATCGCGGTGCCCCTCGGTGCAGGCTTTCCTCACAACAGGATGTCAGCGTGGCATGACTTCCCCCTGGCCCCGTATGTCTCAGGTAGCTCGTTCTCTGCCGCCTCTCCCGCATACACCGAGAGCCCCTACATCGACAGGCGCATCATACCGATCGAAGGGGACATGACGGTTCACCATGTAATCGCAGCCCTCAACTGGACTAGCGACAAGATCCCGATGCCGTATGCCTTCTCTGCCGCAGGACAGCCAGACTATTCGCTGGCCACGTTCCCTAACAGCAAGACAAAGTTTTCCATCGGCGTTGGGATGCTGTGCGGACCTCGGGCCGACAACTTCGACTACCAGCAGGTTGCGTACTCCGAGTTCTCTCCAGCCGCCTATACGGGAGCGCCACCTGATGGGCTGATTGACGGCGTCCTCATGGGGCTGCCCGCCTGTGCCTCTCTTGCCGGGTTCAGAGAGTGGCAGATGATCTCTGTGCCCATCGTGGCCCAAGTCGCGATCCCAGGCCCCGCAGCAGGAAGGGGCTACTGGGGGTTTCAGACGACAGGGCCAACGTGGGCCAAGGGGGAGCAGGGCGCTCCGTTCTTTGTCGGCCCAGGCAACACGTACACAAGCAACCGAACACCCGTGGGCACTGGCACCGGGGCCGCACCCCTGACAGCAGACTCATTCGGGGGCGGTAACAATGAGGGCACTGAGCAGTTCCTTGAGGTTCGGCTTAAGATGGAACCGACGAATGGGAACGTCTATACGGCCAGCGGGGGCGGTGGGTCTGGCACGCTTACGGCGAACGCGAACTACGGCAATGCCGACATCTTCTTGGGATACGGCGGCTGCTGGGTATACATTATTGGAAAGAAACACCTGAAGTGAGGTGAGTGATGGCTAATTGGTTTGAGCGTCAATGGGAAAGCGCCAAGAGCAACCCCGGCAAGTACATCGGAGGTGCTGTTGGTGCCCTTGGTGGCCCCGTTGGGGCGATTGTTGGCAGCAAGATCGGCGGCATGTTTGACGATGAGAAGAAGCCGACCCTCACCGTAGACCCAAAGCAGACGGCGGCGTATGAGCGGGAGACCGCCTTGCGGCAGGAAGCCATTCGCCAGGCGCGTGGCATGGGCGGGGCTGCTGCTCGTGGCGCAGCCCAACAAGGAGCCCTCGCTTATGGCGGTGTCACTGGAGCCCCTGCTGGCGGTGGCCGGCTGGCGGGGCTGAGGGATGTTGGTCAGGGCGCTGAGGCTGCTCGTCAGCAGGCCGCAATGGAGGCCACCATCTTTGAGCAAGAGGCGAGCCCGGAGGCTGCGCGTCAGAAGAAGATGGCTTGGCTGACCCAGCAGATTGAGGGGCTGAGGGCGGCTGGGCGACTGACGCCCAATGCGATCCAAGGGCTTATGCCTATGGCGGGTGGAGACCCTCAGGTCACGGCCTTCCTCCAGACCCAAGCCGAGCAAGCGCCCGGTGAGGCTACTCTGGGAAGGGACCTTAAGAGCGTCGGCCAGTATTTCGGCGTGGCATAACGACTACCCTCGGAGGGTGAGAAATGGGGCGCGTACTTCCATCAGGCAAGGTATTCGGAGAGGCCGTCGCCCTCCCTCAGATCGGCTTCGCCAAGAAAGAGCCATTCGGCGGTCGCATCCAAGAGGTCGCCGAGAGCCCGCTGACCAACATGGCCGTCGCTGGCATCAGCCGGATTAAGGACGAGCTTGACTACCAAGACAGGCTTCAAGCCGAGAAGGGCCGAGTAGCGGGTCAGCAGATAGCGGTGAACAAGGCGCAGCAACGCCTTGACGCTATCCGCCAAGCTCAAGAGGAAGCCGCTGCACAGGCGGCAGCGCCTCAGCCACAAGCGCCTGCGCTTCCGCCTCTCAAAATGGCTAGCATGGAAGGGGTCACCGGCCCCGGTGATGCGTTCTGGCGCATGGCCCAAGAGAACGTCGGCCCTGAGCGGACGGCTGAGATGCAGGCTGAGATGCAGGCGTACACCGACTCGCAACTGGAGGGGGTCGCCAGCGAATACTCAAAGATGGCGGATGGCATTATCCCTATTCCGGCTGGTGGCATGATGGTTCGTGACCCGGCTGGGGCTAGGCTCGCCGCCTCTGCATTCGACGAGGAGATAGCCAGACGCCGCTCCAGAGGTAGGCTTGAGACCCTGCGGGGCTATGAGGAGGAGGTGGAGGAGTTAGGAGACCAGTTCCGCGCTCTTGGGTCTGAGATGTCCGACGCAGCAACTCAGATGAGGGCCGAGCACCCACTTAGCGGCAAGAGCGACGAAGAACTCGCTGGCATGTACGACCGAATGCAGCGCCTCCGTGAGTTTAGGGAAACCCCAGAGCACGGGGAACTATGGCGGGCTCACGGAGACGTAAGTCAAATATCGCCGCAGTTCGAGGAGATGGAGAACAACATCCTCGCTGAACTGGCTAGGCGGCAGAGCCCCCAGTCCATGATTGCAGAGCGCGAAGTGGAGCCAGGGCTTCAGTCTGAACTCGTATTCAGTGAGAAGGGGGTTGGCCCCGTTGTCAGGGGTCAAGGGGAAGTCGCTGACGTTGAGATCGCAGAAGTTGTTCGCGAGCAGCCAGCGCCAGAGCCGGTGGAGAAGAGGGACTTCGCGCAAGAGATCAAAGACGCAGAGGCCAAGCTGGCAGAAGCAAGGTCCTCTGTCACGCCCATGCAGTTCGTGCCAAGAACCATGGCCGACCATAGGTTTAAGATCCGAGAACTGGGCAGAGACCTAACCAACGCGCAGACGCCAGAGGAGAAGCAGGCCGTCGCCGACCAACTGCGAGCGGCCATGCAGGACGCCCGTGGCGCGGTCGATGTCCAGCCCAAGGACCTCATGGAGGCCATCACCGGGGCCGCAGGCAAGCGAGCCCAGAAGAAAGCCTTTGATGAGATGACCGGCGCGGAGAAAGCCTTCACCAAGCAGATGCACGATGCGGCCAAAGAGAAGAGGGAGGCCGAACTCCATGCAGAGAAGCTGACGGTATGGAAGGGCAAGGCAGACAAGGCGCGCAGGCGTATGGAGGCAAGGGCCGGTAGGGGCTCTGGCAGATCCAGAACGTCAAACCAGCACCAAGTCAACTGGACTACGGGCTACGCTGATTACAAAAGAAAAGAGGGGCAGTACTCCGATGCGGCTGTGGCGCGACGACACGGCATCCAGGGCAACCTTCCTGGCGACAAGATACTCATACGCGCAAGGCGGGAGGAGGACTGGAAGCGGGCAACAGGCAAGCACGCAAAGGACACCCCCGCCTCGTTCCCCCTGAGCGTGGGGAGGAGGGGCGCAAGGGACGCCAAGGACGCAGCCAAGGGCGTTGTTGCGGACATTGAGCTTCGCCGCGCTCCCGCTGAAGCTGCGGCCAAGACTGATCAGACCATTGCGAAGGAAGGAAGGGCGCAGCAGGCCAAGAAGGATCTTGAGGTCTTTAAGGCAGGACTGCGCCAAAAGCGGGAGATGAGCCCAGCGCAAAGGATGAACTTGGCGTTGTCAGTATTGAAAGCCGTGGCGAATGGAGTGATCGATCTGGACGATGATGAGGCCGAGGGGCTCGCTACATCCCTGGCATCGGACCTGGCCCAGTCCACTCAACCAGTCCAGCCCGCCACCAAAGGAGGCCAGGGCAGCACCTTGAACGTACAAAAAATGATGGACGAGGTGAATAAGTAGTGGCAACAGTAAGAGACGCCCTGTCGAAGATGACCTCTGCCGCGCCCGGAGCCTCGTCGGGCGAGGTGCGCGAGGCGTTCATGCGCTCGTTCGGTGTTGACCTTGAGCAGGTTGGCGTCGAGGGCCTTGACACGGACATCTCCGAGCTATCGACAGCCGCGCCTCCTGAGCCCGAAGATGGCTCAAGTTCGATCCTGTCAGGCATGGGCAAGAGAACCCTTGAGCTAGTCGCTGGCGTGCCAAAGACGCTGCGCGTAGCTGGCGATGTCATCCTCCCAGAGGAGGTGGCCCAGTATGCAAAAGAGGGTCAGTACGATGCAGGCGAAAGATCCCGCTTTATGCTGGACAACATCTACACAGGGCCAGTGGTCAATCCAGCCATGGCGATCCTCGGCCTTGCGTCCAAGGCAGAGAAAGAGGTCGAGGAGAAGGCAGAGGACATCGACTACGTAGACTCGGTCCAATGGGAGGAGGTGAAGGAAGACCCAACCAAGCTACCGTCGTTCATGGTAGAGCAGGTGGCGCTTTCTCTGCCCGACATGGCCGCTGTCTCTCTCGCAGGGGGAGTGCCGTACTTCCTGTCACTGGTTGGCCCTGCCGCCGAGCAGCGCGCCAAGAACAGGCAGCAGGCAACGGGCGAGCCTTTCCGCGTTACGGCGTCAGACCTCGCCGTTGCAGCGGGACAGTCGGGGGCCCAGGCCGCTCTTGAGAGGCTTGGAGTAAAGGCAGCAGTGGGCTCTGTGCCGCCTCTTGGGAAGAAGGTGCCCTTTGGCACAAGGGCTGCGCGAGTCGGCACCGCAGCGGGGGTTGGTGCTGGCCAAGAGGGGTTGCAGGCCGTAACGGAATACGTCGGGTCCAGGGCTGGGACTGGTGCCGAGATGTCTGCCGGCGGGCTCGCTGATGAAGTGGTTCCGTCCATGCTTGTTGGCGGCACTGTTGGCGGCATGTTGAGGGGCGCGACTGAGCTAGCCGCAGAGCCTGTGTATAGCGACTTGACCAAGCCTGTGGATGAGCAGATCTCCGCACTAGACATGGAGATCCCAGACACGCCACCAGCAACACCACCGCCCACGCCATTCGAGCAGAGACAGGAAGCCAAGGCAGAGCGAAAGGCCGCCGAAGCAGTGGCCGAGCCACCACCAGAACTTCCCATAGCGCCGAAGAGGGCTGCGGATAGACCCGACGTAGGCCGTCCGCTAGAGCCGATTAAGATCGACAAGGGAAGGTTCAAGGAGACCGTTGACGACCCCTACGCCAAACCAGAAGAAGCCATCGATGACCTCCTCGACGAACTCGCCATGCAAGAGGACGCAGAAGGGGGCGGCCTATACGACGTGCGCGTAGAAAACGTAAGCCAACGCGCTGATGAGTACGCGAGACAGGCGGGTATCCCGCAGAGCGAGCTAAGAAAGCTAAACCCTCAGCAGCAAATGGCGCGCATGGCCATGGACAAAAGAGCCGAGACCATGGACCTAATCTCGCGCCCCGTTGGCGCGCAGATGGAGGTCAGTGCAAAGCTCAAGTCCGTTATCGACGACGCAAGCAAGGGGCTCATGGCGCTGACAAACGTGCAGCAGCACGCTGTCGCGCAATACGTGAAGAACCTGGGACGCCAGGTCACAGCGATTCTGGATAAGGCCAAGAAGGGCGAGTACGACTACAAGGACGCCGAGACCAAGATACGCGAGATCCGACAGGAGCAGGCATACGCAGCACTCGCGATTGAGATGGGCCGAAGGGAAACAGGCCGAGGTCTGGCCACCAAATGGGTGAAGCTCAGGTCCAACATGGACCTCCCAGAAATGGAGATGGAGGCCGTCATTGCGAACGAGGGCGCTCTGACCAAGAAGCAATACGCCCAGATTAAGAAGAAGTTCCAAGACGTTGAGTCGGAAATCAACCGGCTGTCCAAGATACGATCACGGGCGCAGCGAGCGTTCGACAAAGCAGACGCTCGGCTGCAAAGACTGGCCGACGTAGAGGGCCTGTCCAAAGAAGGACTTAGGGTCAAGAAGGGGCTGGAGAAGCTGCGGGGCAAGGCGGCGAGGCAGATCGTAGACGCAGACCGGGCCATCGACCAGCAGTTGGACGCCAAAGAAGCTATCATCGACGACACACTTCACCCGGTTATACAGGCATCAAAAGCCGTGTTCGGACTATCGAGGACGTTTAGGTCCGCGCTTGATATGAGCGCCATGGGCAGACAGGGCATCTTCATGGCCGCTGGCAGCCCATACGTCGCTGCGACCAAGGCGTTCCCCAAGTCTGTCGTCGCCGCCCTGAGCCCGGTGAGGGCCAGAGAGATCAACCAGAAGATCCTCGACGACATAGATATGCCACTGTTTGAGTTGATGGGCATTCAGTTCACAGAGGCTGAGGGCGTACACAACCTAGACAGGATGAGCCGAAGAGAGGAGATGTTTGCGGTCAGGACGCTGGAGAACTACGCGCCCATGAGGCTGCTGCACAAGATCTTCGCAACACGCGGGTCTCAGAACGCATTCGCCACTGCACTCAACGTCATGCGAGCCGAGCGGGCTAAGAAGTGGATCAAGAACCTGTCGGAGGACTACGGGGCCGATTACAGGAATCCGCAAGATGTTATGGCCAAGGTTCCACGGCGTGAGCTTGAGGGAGCAGGCGCTGCCATCAACATCTCGTCAGGAAGGCCAGCCAGCGATACAGCAAGAAAGGCCATGTCCCTAGGCGGCCAGTTGATGATGGCACCAGGGTTTACAGCATCGCGCATCGAGGGAGGCATTGGCCTCGCCCAGCTTGCCATGGCGGGACTGAGCGGGGGCCGGGTGAGGCTTGGCAAGTTCGGCAAGCTGTCCCCCAAGACGCGGCTGCGGCTGCTGCGGTCGTTTGCGTGGAGGTCGAGCTTCCTTCTCGGCGCTTCCATGAGCGCGGCGCTTGCGTATGGCGGTGAGGATTGGCGAGACAACCTCGTCAACTTCCTGTCTCCTGACTCTGGCGACTTTATGAAGCTCAAGATAGGCGACACTCGCATTGACCTCACCGGGGGCTTCAGCACGACGTGGAGGTACATGATCCCTCTTCTCCTTGGGCCACGCGGCTCGGTCAACTTTGACCTCGACAATGCGTCTGAGAAGCTCAAGAGGCTGGCCATCAACAAGTCGCATCCGGTATGGCAGACGGCCTCTGAGTGGTACTTCAATGAGGGCTACAGGGGCAACGAGCTTGCGCGTAAATCTGACGACGCGGTCGCCGCTGCCATCAAGAGATACTTGGTTCCATCGATGAAAGCGTTCGCGCCCATTGGGGTGGAGGAGTCGTTCGAGCTAGGAGGTCGCGTTCCTGAGTTACGAGAGGCGAGCGACACCCTTAAGGAGTTCGCTGCACCAACCGGCAGAGACCGAGTGTCCTCCCCAGACCTAGAGCTTGAGAAAGCCCTGGGCATATTGCTCTTTAACACGATCGGGCTTGGCGCTACCGACTACAAGACAAGAGAAGGGCGCAAGCGCAAGCGCCGGGCCACTCACGAGAGGAAGGGGCGATGAAGATCACAGGACACTTCAATCTCGACGAGTTCAAATGCAAGGACGGCACAGGAGTCCCCGAAGAACTCCAGGGCTACACCATGGCCCTCGCCACCTGCCTCGAACGAATCAGGGCAGAGTTCGACAAGCCTATCCAGATCATCAGCGGCTACCGCACACCTGAGTACAACAAGAAATGCGGCGGCGCTAAGAACTCACAACACGTCAAAGGGAAGGCCGCTGACCTACGCATCAACGGCGTCAGCGTAGCTGACTTTGCATCAACCATTGAACGACTCATCAATGATGGTGCTATCATCCAAGGAGGGATAGGCACCTACCCCTCACAGAACTTCGTTCACTACGACATCCGGGGAAACCGGGCACGGTGGAAGGGATGAGCGAGCAAATACTCTACTACGACACCGGAGAGGTTAAGAGCCGAAGCGAGGTTGCCGATGACGGCACACCAAACGGAACGGTCGTAATCTACTACAAGTCAGGGGCTGTGCAGCGCGAGAGCACTTACGCCATGGGCGAATCAACAGGCACAACCACCTCGTATGATGAGGACGGAAACGTGACCCAAACGGTCACTTACGTTGACGGGAGGATATCCTTGATTGACGGGCAGCCCATACCCCCCACCCCGCTAGGACCTAGCTGATGGCAACGTACTACGTATCAACAACAGGCAGCGACACCAACACAGGGGGTGCCGCCGACCCCTTTCTCACTGTAGACAAAGGCGTCTCGGTAGCGGGCGCAGGGGACACCGTCAATGTGGCCGCAGGGACATACGTTGAGACGGCAACTGTGAGCCCAGGCGCGGCGATCTCGATTGTGGGAGCAACGGGCACCGCGTCCGATGTGGTGATCAAACAGAACGCCGCTCGGGAGATTGTGGCGATTAGCAACACTCTCACCATCAGCGACATCACACTGGACCAAGACACCGGGGGCACCAACAACGACACTTGCCTCGAAGCTAACTGGAGGGCAGTCATAGCGACAAACTGCACCTTCAAGACCACGCTAGGAGGCATCGACAGGGCGAGCACTGGCACGATGATCAAGCGATGCAGGTTCATTCAGCAGAAGAACTCTGCTGGCAACTGGGTAAACGACACCGAGTGCTACGGGCTCTACTCGTTTGGCCCAGCAACAATAGAGTCATGCCTCTTTCAGGACTTTGTCCGATATGGGGTTTGGGTTCAGTCCAACTCACCCGTAGTTCACCCAATCATTAAAAACTGCACGGCTATCAGGCTTGAGCAGTCGCCACGAGGCTTCAACGCTGCGTACATAAACGGACCTGTAAAGGTATACAACTCCGCGTTCATCGTAGGTGACGACCCTCTGACAGGATCGGGCACCGGCAACACCCCGACCGTCACAATGAACACAGGCAGTGGCGGCGGCGCGGGATATCCCTTTGTCGAAGAGTGCGTGGCATACGGGACTGGTGCAGACTCTACCGACTTCAGGTTCAGCACAAGCTACCAGGCGTTCAACAACTGCTTCTCCCAGACCCAAGTGGCTGCCAATGGCAACCCCATTTTTGTTGATGCGCCCAACCAAGATTACCACCCCGACCCCACAGGCGTGGCGTATCAAGCTGGAGACACAGCGAATGCGCCAGCCAAAGACCTTGATGATAACGACTTTGACAACCCGCCATCCATTGGCTGCCTTGAGGCTGTTGCCTCGGGAGGCGGCGGTGGTGGCGGTGCTGTCATGAAGTCACGAGCCCACTTCCTACCCAGCCCCCTCACCCTTAATCCATAGGAGATACCAATGTCACTCGGTCTAGGAGGGCTGGCCCAACGAGCCACGCCCGTCATCAATGGAAACTTTGTTGTGGTTCAACTCACCGGCACGGGCAACCATGAGATCTTGATCCAAGCCGTACAGGCTCAGGTCAACGCCATCACGAAGGACTACCCAAGCTCCCCGAAGGGTCTCCTCATCGGCAACATCTCAGGCGCTACGATGCACATCGGCACCACCAACACGGGAGGCACCGCCGCCACCAACGGCATCCCGATTGGCTCAGACCAGAGCCTCTACCTGCCCATCGACTCCATGGGCACGGACGTGACGTTCAAGGCCGCTTCTGCTGCGAACAACGTGTGCGTGGCGGTCTTCTTCTGATGTGGGAGTTTGATCCCAACGTCGCTGGGCAGCTTGGTGTCCTGATGTCTACGCTGATCATCAGCAACATCAGCCTGCGTAGGCACATGGACACTAAGTTCTCCCACATCAACGATGCCCTTCGGGACATCCGAGATGAGTCCAAAGAGCAGTGGTCCAACATCAGGGCCATCGACCGCAAGGTCGCCACCCTTGAGGCCAAGACCGATGCTTGAACTTGAGACAGTAACCTGGGAGCGCGCCGCTCTCCTCCTCGTCGTATGTGCCCTGTGCTCCTCCGCTACCACCGAGGTGGTGCGTCAAACGCTCAACGCCTACCTCTCCTTCAGTGGCCAAGAGAAGAAAGCGTGGTGGCGTCGAGGGCTTTTCAGGGGACTGACGGTCCTCACCGGCGCGCTCTCAGGTTACTACTTGGGATCTAACGGCCTCGGCGCTGTCCTCGGAGCATCAGGCGGCGGGCTGTCCACAGCCGTCGTCACTGCTGCCCGTGGCTTCATCAAGAAGAAGGGCTCTCAAGGGTGAGCACCTTGTTCTCCATCATTGGAGCGCTGGTCGCTGCCCTTGGGGTCAGCGTCCTCGCTCTGCGTGGAGAGAAGAGCAAGCGCGTCAGGGCTGAGGTGAAGGCCGAGACCTTGGAGGCGTCTGCCCGGTCAGCCCGTAAGGTGGCCAAGCAGATGGAGCAGGTGGCTCGGTCTCGTGACCAGCGGCTCACCGATGAGATGGTCGCACACCAACAGGCGCTGAGTAAGTTAGAGAAAGCAGGGCTTCACATCGACGAGGTCGAGGTTGAAGACGATCAAGAGAAGATAGCCGGCCTGTGGAACAAGGCCATGGCGACACGCCAGGGAGATGAATGATGGCTGATTGGATTAGTAAGGCGATCAAGAAGCCGGGTCAGTTGCACAAGGACCTAAGCATCCCAGAGGGTGACAAGATCCCCCTCTCAACGCTCAAGGCAGCAGCCAAACGCAAAGACAAGACAGGACAACGAGCCCGACTCGCACTCACCATGCGAGGGTTCAAACACCAAAGCCGCAAGAAAGCGGCGCAGTCCATGAAGTAGGAGACACCATGCCCAAGGTAGGAAAGCAGCACTTCCCTTACACCAAAGAGGGATACGCAAGGGCGGCAGCAGCCAAGGCCATGCTCAAGAAGAAGAAGAAGGTTGAGCCTAAGAAGTGACAACCATCCTAGCCCTCTCAGTTTCGCTCCTAACGGCTTCGCCCTGCTCAGAGGCAGTTCCCCTTGCCCAAGGTGTCCAGAGCCCGTGTGAGGGCATCCTCGTGCCGTCTGCGGACGCATTGAGGGCTGTGCGGTGCATGCAGGTGGACCTCCCCACCTGTCAGACGACGATGGACCACCGTCAGAAGGAGTGTCAGATCAAACTGGACTCTGCTGCTGAAGAGCAGGACATCCTTCTCGATCGCATCTCCAAGCAGGACGCCACCATCGGACAGTTGATGCACTCGAATGCACAACCCCCTCCCTGGTGGGACAGCCCTGTCCTATGGGCTGGGGCTGGCGTGACTGTCGGCATCACCGTCACCCTCGCCATCCTCAAGGCGACTGCTGCTGCTCAGTAGACGAAGCCAACTCACGGTTGGCCTCGAACCAATCGTGCATTCTCCACAGCCAGTCTATATCTGCTAGGCACTCCCTTTCCTTGCGCGCCCAATACTGGTCGCATTCCGATAGGTCACCGAGTTCCGCTTCGGCCCTGCGGGCGTAGTCGATCAGGCGCTCAACCAGTTGCCTCGTCATTCGCGGTCGTCTTAATCTCTTCACCTCACACCTCCACTGTCTTAGCGCTCACCCCTATCAAGTCCACGAGCACGCAGATCTTCAGAAAATAATTCAACCAACTCACAGTTGGTCGCTAAAGATGCCTCCCCTGCCCGGTGCTGGTCGAGTGTATAGCAGAGACGAAACAGCGCCATGATGGACAGGGGAGGCGGAGAGGGACAGGAGATCAACCCCCTCATCACCCATAAAGAGTCCGAGACCACCCAGGTCGATAAGCGGAATCTTGAAAAAAGATGCCTCCCCTTGCTCTGGCCCTACCCTGCGCCCGTGTGAAGGCAGGGATGATGGAGTACCAGTCGCTGAACAAGGGGAGGCTGTTGCCGCCCAACTAAGCGACGATTCGCTTTGCTGAACTTGCCCGCCCTTCCCTGCTGACAGGCGTTTTAGTGGAGGCAGGGCTCCACAATGAACCTACCATGCGGACCCGTCCTTCGGATCAAAATGCTTGGGACCGCTGGACTCCATCGCCTCACGGTTCAACTCCCAGTCAACGCTGCACCCCTCCGCGTGGTCCTCCAGTAGCTCGCACTCAGGGCAGATGCCGCTGTCGCCACCTGTGGCGATCTCACCCAGCGCATACAGCCAAGAGGTCAAGGCGTGTGAGTGGCGTAGCGGGTAGTCGAACTCAGCCTTCATGGCCACCCCAGACTTGCGCTGCCTGTCTCGAATCCACTCATGGATGATGTTGAGAATCTCATGGCCGTTCTCCGCGATGAGAGCCAGTTCATGGCGCTGTTGATCATCAAGAAGGAGGGCCGCCAGGTCCTCTTGCTGTTTATCTGTAAGCCCAGGTGCTGGCTCTTTGGTCTTGTTGTCGGTCTCTTCGCTCATCTCTTCCCCCATGTGATAGCCGTTGTTGTCTTCTCTTCGAGCACCACCCCCGGAATCTCCTTGCCTTCCTTGAGGGCTGCGCGGATGTCTGCCTTGCGTGGCGATCGACTCACCCTGAACCAATCCTCTGGCAGTTCATCCTCGTTGATGACCAGGGTGTCGCCACGCTTGGCGGGGTTGAACTTGATCCACCTACCTCCGGGGGCACGCATCTCAAGCTCTCCATGCTGCTCGTACCTGCGCTGCATGACGCCCATCAGTACGTTCTTCATGAACTCACGCTGAGACTCCATGCGCTTGGCCCTCTTCATGTGGCCCTCGGCGTAGGACTTGGCTGCCTCGATCTCAATGTCATGCCTGTCCATCACATGGAGATAGGCGGCTGCCTTGTCCTCAATCGCACCGAGGGTGGAGATCAACTCCTCCCGCAACTCAGCGGACCTCTCAGGGTCAGACTCATGGAGCATGTCATACGTCAGCCGGTCCATGGTCTCCTGAAGCTCAAGCATCTTCTTCATCAGTCCCACCCCCCGGTGATCCCGTGGATGATCCGACCGAGCAACTCAGTTTGGGCCGTCGAGTTGCGCTGGCTCGCGTACGCCCGCCGAACGGGCTCCAGGTACTCGCGAAGCCAGTCGGCCTTCTTGTCGGCCTTCTGCTTCTTGAGCCCCTTGATCAACGTGTTCGCCATGTGGTGTCGGGCCGCGATGGAAGCCTTGAGGGCATCCGACTCGATGACCCCGCAGTACTCCCAGGAGCCCACGCCGTAGACGATCGTTCCGACATAGCCGTCCTCGTCCTCCTCGCACTTCACCACCCCACGGTAGATCCCACCAGGGATGTCAAGCGACCTCTTGGAGGACCCCAGCGGGTTGCTGAAGCTCATCGGGTAGTCGTCCGACATCTTCAGGGCCTCATCGACGTCTTCGAGGTAGATGTACTGGTGATACACCTTGCTGCCAGGGCCGAGGGGCCTGGTCGCCCGTCGGCCGCAGTACACCAACCGAACCTCACCCTCCGTCCCGATCGGAGGACGACCCCCCTCGGATGACGGGAAAACGAACACCTTACCAGACTTGCTCATCACTCACCCCTCCTCGGAAATGGCATCAAATTCGGCGAGAACTCGCTTGGCCTCATCCAGGTCGTACTGGATCATGTCACAGACGTCCTCGCTGACCGGCACCCACGATCCCTTGCGAGGCCCTCGCTCCGGGTCCCGCACCCACCATCGGAATGCCTCGTGTTTGCGCCATCGCCGCTTCCGCTGGTTCCTAGGCCACGGCTTGATTCTGTCCCTGCTGCGTTGACATTGCCTCACCTTCTCGGCCAGTTCCGCGCGCTTTTCGCTCCTGTCGTCCATGGTCTCCTGAAGTTCAAGCATCTTCTTCATCGCTCACCTCCTGCTTCGTGCCGACCCTGACTCTGTCGATCACCTTCTCCTTGAGGAACTTCTCTGCCGCATCGCGGCCCTCTTCAGGGCTACCCGTCAGGTCAGAGAAGTGGTCTTCGATGCTCCTGTAGGTGCGGCGGAGGCAATCGAACACAGCCTCCTCCCTCTCCAGCCACTCCTCTAGGCTGACCACCCTCCTGAAATCGCTACCCATCACTCACCCCTCTCCATGTCCTGAAACAAAAACTTGTTGGCCTCATAGCAGTCCTCGCACAGGCCAAGGCTCACGCCAGGTATGCTGTGACCGCACCCCTTGCAGCCAGGGCTCGGCTTAGACGGACGGCTGTCGATGCGGATGTCCCAGACTAGGTCCCTCACCTCACGTAGAAGCGAGATAATTTCCTGGGCCTGACCATCGGTCATCATGGTATACTCCTCTCACCTTTCCAAGTGCGTTGCATTTGACCCCAGCCCTGTCCCCAAACAGGGCTGGGGGTTTTCACCGCTCAGGAATCCTCAGCGGCAGCGTCTCGCTTCACGGCCTCCTGCACGTAGAAGCAAATCTGCGCGCTGATAGAGCGCATGTTCATCTCGGCAATGTCCTTTACCTTGTCGAGAAGGTCGGGGGACATCGTCACACTCGTTGCGATCTTAGGGGCCTTCCTCGTCGGACGACCCGGCGTGTTCACTGGCATCTCACTCTCCTTTGAAAAGACACGACACACCCCCCCCTAAAGGGGGGTGTGTCTAGTTTCCCTAAAACGGGATGTCGTCGTCGTTGAAGTTGTTACTGACAGGGGCAGCAGGCTCGGCAGGAGCAGAGCCCCTGGACACCGAGTACCCAACAACGTCGTTCCCCTCGCCGTACGTGGGGTCCACCCGCTTGTCCACCTTGATGCGACAGAAGTTGTTGTGAAGCTCCATCGTGTCCTCCCACTCGGTCACTCCGAGAACACGAGCCAGCCTCACCAGCTTCTTCCTGCCAATCTCCACAGCCACCGGGTTGTTGTGCTCGTGGGTGATGTTGTCCCAAACGAACCGACCATCGTGCTCACCACCAGAGATGCACCAAGTCAACTTCAGGTACGAACCCGTACCCTTCTTGTTGGCCTTGATCTCACTGTCAATGATGCTGGCCGAATACTCACCAGCAGGAAGCGCCTTGCGCTCACCACCACCACCACCGTCACCGTCAGACTCGGTAACCCTAAAGCTCATTTTCGCCATCACATTTCCTCCATATCTATGTGCAGGGCCTCGATATCGTGTCGAAGCCTGTCCCTGTTATCCTTGCTAGACACCCAGTCCAGCAGCTTCTCTCTCTCGCTGCGCTCCATCGCAGATGGCCGAGGCTTACCCCTGGATTCCTGCCAGAGACAAACATCCTTGTAGCAAAAGCCAAGGTCGTCGAGGGTGGAACAGAACTCAACACGGTCCTCCTCCCACTCCTCGCTAATCACCTCACGGTCAAGCGCATCCCTGTACTTACTGTCATCGAACAAGCCCATGAAGACATCAGCAGAAAAGCCCAACTGACTCAGACCCTTCGTCATCATGTCCGTCCTCAGCTTCTTGCGGCTGTCGTTGCCCGGCCTGTACCCCATGTCAGAGGCGATCTCGATGACGCCGTCAGGGTAGAACAACTCCCCCTGCGCCCATATCTCAAGAGGGTTGCCCGCTCCGTCTAACGTCATCCCGTACTCTATGCCACGCACGCCCCACGCAGAGCCCATCGGACCCCACAACTTCGTCGCAACGAACACCTGCCACTGTGCATCAATGGCCGTGAACCCTCCGCGACTATTGACCCTCTTCGTGTGACGAGGGTCCGTCTTCTCGACCCTGCGCCACAGCTTAAGGTTCTCATTATCACTCTCACTATCACTCATAGTAGCCCTCCTCAAGGCTCACCTTATTCTTGGTTTTTTTATTATGCCAGATGGGCATAGGAAGTCAACAAGTGTCGTCTCTCTCCGTGATGCCGTAAATGCCCACGAGGTATTCAAGGCAGCAGTTCTCGCACGAGGAGATGAACACCACCTCGTCGCACTGCAACACCCACCACTTGAGCACCGTGTCGCCCACGTCATCGTCATAGATGGGCCGCCGCTCAATCACGTACCCATCCTCCAGAACGTCAGCTAGGCTCCAGCGCATCACTCACCTCCCCAGACGATGGTCGCGCCCTTTGGGAGCTTTCTCCTCCCTCTCACCATATCAATGATGCTCTCGCGGACGCCTGCGCCCAACTTCAACTCCTTGCCGTTCTCGTCAAAGCACCTGAGATGCAACCGGCGGCCACGCTTCTCGAAGGTGATCATCTTCTTCCCCGCAGGGGCTCTGTTGTCGTCGCTGCTCATCACTCCGCCCTCCTCAACTCGCTCGCATCGAACCAGCCCCGCAGAGCACCGCGCTCCGAGGGGTGATGCCATTCCACATACACCCGACCGTTGTCAGACACACGAGTAACTACACCGTGCATCCGACCCCAGACCATTACGTGATCACCAACGCTCACCACTCACCTCCCACGTCTTCGATAGACTGCCTCTCCAAAAAGATTGGGGTGCGCTCGCCAACCCAAGCGCCCTCTACGTTGTACTGGAACCACTCCTCCGCACTGTCCCTGGACAGACCGTCTCGCATGATGGCGATGATGCACAACTCTCTGTCGTAGACAGCGATTGGCCTATCCGCCCCGTGCCGATGGGCAACCCCCACGAATGCGTCCTCCAGCCCCTCTATGAGAAGCATCACTCGCCCTCCCTTACGCCGTGCACCTTGAACCCAATGTCCGTCCAGCATGAGGTGACGCTGCCGTGGTTGAAGTCGAACTCCAGACTGTTCCCGCAGTCCTGGGGCTCCACCTCCCCGGCGAGGTCATGCGCCTCACCCTCGCTGTTTGCCTCCACCAGCACCTCCATGTAGACGGTGGTGCTTATCTCAACTGTGTATTCCTTGCTCATTATGCTGCCTCCTTCTGGTCGATGATTTCCGTGATGTCGACGGCGGCGGCCCAGACGACCCCAGCCCCGCACTTTTCCGGGCCGTTCCAGCGCTTCCTCATGCATTTCTCCTCGGCCATATAGTATGCCCGCTCGTCGGAGGGGTCCGGCTCAGGGTACTGCGGGTCAGCCGGGTACTTATCGTCCGCCCAGGTTCCGACGTACCGCTCCTGTTCCTCCAGCGACCTGTCAACGACGCAGTACAGATACCCGTAGTAGTCTACGACGTGGGCAAGGACCGTCAGAGGGGAGTGGGAGTGCCTCGTCAGAACTTGCGAGCCAACGGGAGGGACTGGATTGACGCTGTTCCATACCGGCTGCGTGGCGTGCTCGTCTCTGCTGTCGAACCTTCGGCCCTCAGTTGGCTGCCACAAGCCGACGTGCATCGGTGCGCGGCGAATAAACGCCGTCATGTAGAAGTACCCGTGGCTCGCAAGAGTACTGCCAACGACGCACAGGGGTCCGCTGTCCCAGAGCGTATGGATGTCATCGTTCTGCCGAATCTGCCCGTGATAGCTCATGCACCGGAACCGCTCCCTGATTAGGTCACCGTAGCCGCAGTGGCCCATGAGACGGGCGAACCCCTGGACATGGGGGCAGTCGTTGAGCCTCGGCGGGGTCGGCTTGCCCTTGTCCGGCGCAAAGTAGTTCAGAGACATGGGTAGCAGTTCCGGGTCTGCGTTGTTGTCAGCCCCGTTCAGGAAATCCCGCACCATCTCCGCGCTGTATAGGCTTTTCCGGTCCCAAACAATGTCCAGGGTATGGTTGTTCACGATGGCCCGCGCCCCCCACGCCACCGTGATTTCGTTGTGGTTGGGCAACTGGTTTCCCTGCCCTCCCCAGCATAGGTAGGGCTTCTCTGGCTCTCCGCTCATCAGCGGCACGCTTGGTATAATGTGTTGTCCCATTACCTTTCCTCCTTGTTGGCGGTCAGCGTGCCGCTCTGGCGAAACCAGTTGCTTCCACTGACCGGCTCTCTCGCACCGTCGTTCCAGCAGCGGATGATGGCGTTGCCAAAGCCATGACCCACAATCGCAGTCAGCGTGGACTCACCGCGAGCCACTGCCGCATCCCGGCAAGACCTGTACTCCTTGCCGTCCCACTCGTAATGAGTAACCCGTCTAACTTTCATCACTCACCTCTCCTCAGCGCCGCAGTTGCCTTCTTCTTGGAGGTGTGCAGCGCAAACAGCACCACCAACTTCTTCCTCCTCAACACCTTGTCCTTGAAGCAGAGCCTGCACTGGACACACGGCGTGTCCCTCGTCTGCTCTAGGCACGGGATGTAGGTCACCCCGTCCCGCTTGTACGCCTTCTCAGGCATCTCCTCGACGGTCATGCAGGTTGCGTAGCCCTTGTCCATAGCCTCGTGGACCTGCGTCTCGCTGTGGCATGAGGCCAGCACGCTCACGCCTCCCCATGACTCCCGCTTCACGTCCTTCCAGGCGTGGGTGTATGTCCATACGTCCGTATGCCGAGCCCGCTTCTCAAATCGCTCCGCCGCACCAGACACGATGCGCGCGGCCTCGTCGGTAGCGCAGTCACCCACCACATGCAGACGCAAGTCTAGTAGACCGGACAGGGTGTCAATCGCGGCGGCCTCCTCGTGGGCAACCTCGATAGCATCCCCGCCTGCGTCATTGAGCCGCCGAGTGGTGATGCCCACCCTCCCGGATTCTGCGTAGCACCCCTCGCCCATCAAAGGGCAGTCAGGGGGACATGTCACCTGTCCCGAATAGGTTGCGCTACAGGGGCCGGTCTTGCGATTCTTGGACGCCTCGACCGCTGTCGCTGATTTACTCATCGTCAGCCCTCCTCCTGCCAGTGATACTCGACCCTCTCTCCAGAGGTTTTGCACGCGACGACCGTCTGCCACATAGGCGCATGACAGTAGCGCTCAATCACCCACGTGCCGTCGTCGCGACGCCTCCGCGCCAGTTGGAACTCGCGCCCACGTGCCTTGCTATGGGTGACGCCGACCACTAGGTACATCGTCGGCCCATCTCCGTGGAGGTGGTGCCCTTCCATCGGCGTGATTGTGACGGCGTGCGCCACATGTCCACGTGTTTCACTCATAGCCCGCCCTCCTCCCCCCATCCGGGGGGTGTGTCGTCTTGGCAGGCCGCGTCAGGGTCTACCCAGTTGCCTTGCCCGTTCAGGCAGTACTCTGCCCACAATTCAGCGGCGGACACCGTGTCGTCCTCACTGTGGAACCAGCACTTGCCGTCCACGCCGTCGGCCTTCCGGTCGCAGTAGATGCACTTCTCCATCACTCCTCCTTTATGCTCTGGAATCCAGTTCTGAATAGGTGACATCAGCCACCTCCGACACCACAGAGATGCCCAGGTCTCCGAGCATCTCCCGCATCCTGGCGATTGCCTCCTTGCGGCTCCCGAAGTCCTCCATGTCTGGGTCTTGCTCCCCCTTCGGCCATATCAGCGTCCACTTGGGCATCCATTCGTCATGGTAGCGACACAGAAACGCGACGTGTCGCTGTCCGAAGTCGCCCTCCACCACCACCTCGTTCAGGTAGTCGCGGTCATCCCTCACCGGGTTGGTGTTGGGCATGGTCTCCAAGAAAATCAGCCTGGCATCCATCACCCCTCCTCCTCCATGTAATCAACAGACGCCGATTCTTCGATTGCCTCCGCCTCGCTTGGGCTCAGGGCGAATTCTTCCGAGGCCCAAAATTGAACACGGCCCAACACGTCGGACGGGTCGTTGTCGCGCTCTGGTATGACGAAACTTACCTTCAGCATTGCTCCTCCTTCTTGGTCGCTGATTGGAATCTGACTGAGTGCCCGCATCCTGGGCACTTCTTGACTGCGCCCAATTCCGCCGACACCCGGTAGATGGTTGCTCCTTTCCCGATGCGCCGTGAGGCGTTGCCCCATACAGGCACCATCGCGAAGCCGCCTTCCATGCGTGTCCCGCATCGCTTGCAGTTCATCACTCCTCCTTCATTGTCACGCGGAGACCATGGGCAGATTCCAGCGCGTCTAGCGCGTCTTGGCGCTCCCCGTAGTGGCCGCAGAACTCTCCGCCCACCCATAGCTCCCAGTCACCTCCGAGCGCCCACTCTTTGGCCACTCGCACGACGGTGTCACCGCCTAGCAAGTTCGTTGTGAATTCAAGCTCTGGCTCGTACATGGCTCCTCCTCTACATATGGCCGCGCCCGTCAGGGTCGATGCCCATATGGACGGTTAGCCCGTGCCTTGTTATCGTCACAAGAATCCATCCGGTGGGCAGCCCAAGGATGCCCATCCCGTCAATGTCTTCAAGCACTTGGGTCTCATTATGGCCAGCGCCATAGCTGGCCATAAATCGCTCCATCTTTTCGCTTTGCGCGTCTGTCATAGCTCCTCCCTTTTGGCAGTCAAATATGAGCCCCGTGAACCACTTGGGTTGTGGATGCAACCCGCTGGGCTTCTGTCCGACGCCATGCTCCCGCATGGCGCTTTGTCCACCCCGTTCGCGACCGGGATGGGAACCTTCGACTGGCTAGGATGATAGCTGTTAACTATCAGAGCCTCCCCTCGGGTCAGTGACCACCCTGTTGGGCGTCATGGTCTGAACCAGTCGCACGGGACTCATACTTGATTGTCAAAAGGGCAAGGGGACCCCCCAAAGGGTCCCCATTGCCAGGACGTTCAACCGTCTAGGGTGAAGGTTGCGGTCTCCTCGTCGTAGTCGAGGTCAGGAACCAACGTGCCCTCTGCCACGTCCTTGATTTCCAGACCCGTCAGGGTAGGGAACAGGGCAGCGAGCATGAACATGCGAGCGCCAACGTCTCGTGCGCTGGGCTCGATTGAATTCGCCTTCATGCTCATGCACCAACGAAACATGTTGGGCACGTTCACAAAGTCATTCGACACAAATCGTCTCACCATAGCTCCTCCTTAGTGCTAGTCATCCCCGTGGAGCCTCTTTCGCTGCTCCGCCTTGCGCTCCCTCCACTCGGAATAGGACAGAGCCTGTCCCGTGCGGGTGGAGAGCCTCTGAATCTCCATCATGGCGGCCCTCATGCGCTCGATGCGCTCTTGGTCTGCGGAACCGGTGTACTCGAATCGGTGCCGCAGGTCAGAGGCCATTTCCATCTGCCTTTCGAGTTGGACCCTGAGCTTGTCAAGGTCGGTAGGAGCGCACACGTCGCACACCTCGTGGACGTGCGTCTCCTGCCCTCGATAGACCCCATTCAGCATGGTTGCCTGCTGCCACCGGCAGCGACAGGTCTTCGCCATAGCTCCTCCTTTGTTGCTCTATCTAGACACGAGCGGGGTTGCTCATGTTCAGATAGAGCAAGGGGACCCCCCAAAGGGTCCCCGTTGCTGGTACGCTCACCCCTCCAGAATGGTGAACGTGGCGACGTGGTCGTCGAAGTTAAGGTCCACGCCCATCCGGCCCTCGATGATGTCCCTCAGTTCCAGGGCCGTGAGCGTAGGGAAGAGCGGTGCGCGCATGAACATGCGAGCGCCCATGTCCCGCGCATCCTGCGGGAGGGCGCTGGCCGTCATCTTCGCACACAGGGTAAACATCTCTTCGCAGAACATGTTGGCGCTGATGCTGTGAGCGCCGTCGTCGTAGCGGCCGGGATGGCCGACGCCGCGAATAATGCCCATAGGTAACCTCCAGGGACAGACGCACGTCGGGATTGACGTGCGGCCGTTGCTAGAGGCTAGCTCTGTGCCTCGCACTACCGCGCCACGTGGGCCACCCATTGGGTGTTGGCGGTTCTCCCCCCGAAGGGGGAGCTATGTCCTACCTGCGCTTGCGGCGCTTTCGGGGTCCGTAGTCTTCGTCCATAGCCTGCCTGTGGTCTTCGATAGACTGGCGTGCGCTGGCGTCTTGGACCATGGCCCGTTCGGCGTTGAAATTGTACGCCTTTCCGGGGTACAGCTTCCGCTTGATTGACGATAGATGTTGGCGGTCAGCTTTGCGCGGTCTGGTAGGGTTTTCGGGCCCGTCCCAGGACCAGCACTTTCGCTGGCGTCGTTTTCGTTGTTTACGTGGTGACGTATCAACCGAATCGTCAGAGGGCGCAGCCTCGGAAGCCTTAGCTTCCTCAGCCTCACGTCGCACTTGTGCTTGAAGTGCATCGTGGATGCGTTGCTCAAGGTTGAGCTTTCGCATCCGCTTACCGTGAGCAATCGCCCGTCTTACTGACTTATCGGTTGCATCACCTTCCCCGTGATAATCGGGCATGGTGAGCCTATGTGGTCTGTGGTTAGTGGTTCTTGGTTGTAAGCGATAGGTGCCAGGGGTCCAGAGCAGAGCGGGTGTGTTTCCCGGTGGTCCGTCGTCCTGACACCACTGAGTAGAGCACAGGTTTCATGTGATTCATAGTGAAAAAACAACTGATTGCATAAGTATTCAATATCATTAGGGTTTTTGGGGGTGATTTTGGGTGGTGAAAGTGGAAAGGTGAATGATTGCGGTGGGTTAGGGCCCCATGCCCCTGGGGCCATAGGGTTTCACGCTTGCGCGCGGTGGGGTCTGGACGTCTGTTCAGTGCTGCCTGTCTGTTCAGCGCTGGTTATCCGTTCAGTCCTGTCCGTCTGTTCAGTACTGGTTGTCCGTTCAGTTGCTAACCAACCAATCAGTCGGATGGTTAATCAACCAACCAGTCGGTAGGGAAACCAATCAACCGGTAGGTAAGTGAATTAACCGACCGGTCGGTAGGGAAACGAGTTCGGGAAAAGACGAGCGGGGGGGTTGTACCCAAAAACCGCGGCCAAAAATTTGAAGTTAGCCATTGACCCATGCTGATTGGCATGGTAAGTATGGTTTTATTGGAGGTTGAGATGCGTATACGGATGTGTGTTCGGGAGGTTCGGGAGAGTTTTGGCATTAGTCAGCCTGGTTTATCTTTGATGTCTGGTGTGAGTCAGCCTGCGCTGTCTAGGATTGAGAGGAATTTGCGTGAGCCACGTTTGGGGACGTTGGTTCGTTTGGCCAGGTCTCTCGGTGTTTCGGAGTTAGATCTATACGTGGTCGATGATGACCTTAAAAACAGTAACCCCCACACCCCCCTTTAGGGGGGGGTGTAGGGGGTACATTTACTAAGAGTAATTTTAGACGCGCGCTCGCGCGAGGGAAGGTGTCGTTGTGGTTGAGTCGTTGCCTCATTCAGAGGAGATAGAGCGCGAGATTCTGGGTAGCGTTCTTGTTCGCCCGTCTCTAGTTGGTGTCGTTATCGAGTTGGGCCTCCGGCCTAACGACATGTACTTCGACCGACACCGTCTTCTTACCGAGGCGATCTTCGCACTCGGGAAAGAAGGAAGGCCCGTCGATGAAGTCACCATCAGAGACGAACTCACCAAAAGAGGTGACTGGGAAAAGAGCGGAGGAACAAGGACACTAGGTGAGGTCCTCGACAAAAGCGGAACCTCAGAGAACATCGAAGACTACGTACACAGAGTCAGAGCGTACTCTGCAAAACGTAGGCTCATCGAAGCAGGACAGTCCGTGTCACTACTGGGATATGGCTCCAGCGAGCCCTCAGAGGCCCTCAGCCGCGCTCAACAAGAGCTAGGCAAGGTGGAGGCCGTCATAGGGGCCAAAGAGGGCTTAGACGCGAGTTCTGGGGTGTCTGAATACGTTGATTACGTCAAGATGGTTCAGTCTGGCGAGTTGGTTGAGACCCGGATACCGACTGGTGTTCGCTGTCTTGACGACCATCTTGGTGGTGGTTTCAAGACAGGTTGGCAGGTTGTGGTCCTTTCGGCTGCTGGTCATGGGAAGACGGCGTTTGCGGTGAACAATGTGGCTCTTACTGCTGCTCGTGCGGGCCATCCTGTCCTCATTTGCAGCCTTGAGATGCAGTCCAAGGAGGTTTATGGGCGCATGATCGCCGCTATCAGCGGTGTTCCTGTCCATGTCCACGACCGACCTGGGCTTACCGCCGATGAGTTCAGCCGTTTTGCCCATGGGGCGAACACCGTGAAGCCTTTGCCCATCAAGGTCATCGGCTCTGAGTACGGTTCGGTGTCTGATATCCGCCGAGTGGCGCGTCAGATGAAGTCTGAGTACGGTCGCGTTGGCCTGGTTGTCGTTGACTACCTCCAGTTGATGAAGTCTGGCTCTTCTCGGAAGGATTCGACCGCTGAAGAGGACATCGCGACGAACTCCAAGGGCTTGAAGCACCTGGCTATTGAGCTTGACTGCACGACGGTGGTCTTGTCCCAGCCTACGCTGGCTGCGAAGCGGGACCAGAAGCGCCCGAAGGTCCTTCACGCCAAGGGTTCTGGGTCTATCGAGGACGATTGCGACTTGGCCTTGGTGCCTTGGCTGCCTTTCAAGGTCTCTCCAGAGGCGTCCCGCGCTGCTGCTGAGTTGGGTATGGATAAGTTCCGCCATGGCCCTCAACAGGACCTGTCGGTGACCGATATTCGTTGGAACGGGCGCAACATGCGGTTTGAGGATATTTAGATGAAGCTCTACATGGGAATCGACCCCGGATACTCCGGGGCTATCGTGGTTATTGACCACAAGGGCCAGTTCATAGACGGCATCAGGCTGTCTGAGACTGAGCATGACATCTCTGATTTCATTGAGGAGTGCAGAGAGCACACTCAGGCGGCGATTCTTGAGAAGGTGTCATCGATGCCGAGGCAGGGGGTGGCGTCTACGTTCAAGTTTGGCACCTCGTATGGCTTCTGCCGTGGTTTGTTGGTGTGTCACCGGGTGCGGTTTGAGACCGTTCCTCCGGGCACATGGCAGCGAGCTATGGGGTGCTTGTCCAAGGGTGACAAGAACGTGACCAAGGCCGCTGCCCAGCGTTTATTTCCTGGCGAAAAGGTGGTTCATGCGACCGCTGATGCTATGCTCCTAGCCGAGTTCGCTAGGAGAAAGGCTATTGATTGAGGGCCTGACATGGGAAGGAATCGCGATGGTTATCGCCATCAGCGCTCTTGCTGCTGGTGCGATCACCGAGACAGCTAAGAAGGCGATTCAGCAAGGTGTCATTGAGCGAACAGGCGAAAAGCCGTGGTGGCGGGGTACGTTGTTGAGGGTGGTATCTGTGGTATCTGGTGCTGGTTTTGGTTGGTTGATGATCCCCGAAAACCCAACGATGGGCGTTGTCCTGGGTATTGGGTCGGGGTCTCTGACCACTGAGGCGGTGGGCTTGGCGCAGCGGATGATGCGTAAAAAGGCTCCCCCTGTGACCAAGCAGCGCGGTCAGGTGCCGAGGGTGCAGGACACAACGGACTTCAAAGATGGCCAGGAGACAGAGTTCCGGCGAGCCATCACCGAAGAGGATCTAAAGAAATGACCGAGTGGTTCGTTGTCAGCGCCCTGTGCATGCATGCTATGGGTTGGCAGCCTTCAAAGCCCCCTGAGCGTGCGTTCAGGACTTGCATGGAGGTTGGGGTGGGGGCCATGGAGGGTGGCCTCCCACCCCATATCGCCGTCGCTTTGTCCTACACAGAGAGCAGGTTCAACCCGGAGGCCGAGAGTTCGGTCGGGGCTCTTGGCCCTTTACAAGTCCTTCCGCGTTACCATTGTCCAGATCGCAGCGCCGAGGGGTGCGACTTGGTGGCTGCGGGCTTGTCTGCGCTGAGAAGATACCGTACAAAGTATAAGAACTGGGCCAAGGCCCTATGTCATTGGAATAGCGGTAATGAGTGCTACAGACGATCAAGATTGTTCGCACGTATCGTTCTCAAACGAGCTAGGGCGCTTGCCAAAGCCCAGGGAGATTAGACTCTATGGCCACCAAGAAGACCGAAACGAAGAAGGCTCCTGCCAAGAAGAATGCCCCGGCCAAGAGCGAGGAGGCTCCGAAGAAGGTGGGTCGCCCGGTTGAGGTGCTGAAGCTCACTGAGGGCGAGGCCCCTGCCGACATCATTGATTTCGCCAACCGCCTTGTTAGCTACGT
>VTLG01014375.1_pt1 | contig 39392 bp, 54 predicted proteins | sample 4694571 | NCBI WGS metagenome assembly VTLG01 (sample SAMN12604809, study PRJNA352737) | marine metagenome | biome: ENVO:00000447; feature: ENVO:00000209|ENVO:00000569|ENVO:01000036; material: ENVO:00002151; isolation source: viral sequences binned using virsorter ... | reverse complement strand
TGTGTAATTATTGCATTAAATAAAGGTCAAATTAATAAGCAAACTGGTGAAAATTATCCAGATAGAAATGCTTTGCTAACTGTCTTAAATAATGCTGGCAAAGATTATATCCAGCGTAAATCACCACCAAAACCTATGCCAGCAATTAAGCATACACCACAGATGCCTAGCATTGAAGGGGCAGATGTATATCCAAATTTGCCTAATCACAATGCTGACGATTTTGATGATGAAATTCCTATCTAATAATTAATTGAACCAACCAACCAACAATTCATGGAGAAATAAAATGGGCAGGAATAATGACACAAAAATTGTTGGAATTAATCGATCAAGGGATCACCAAAACTGAAGATGCAAAAGAAAAAAGAGAGTATTTAGGCGGAAGTTTTATAGGCGAATTTTGTAATAGAAAAATACAGTATAAAACACTAGCTACAGATCCTGATGAAGATCGAAAAATAAAACCAAAAATATATAGAATTTTTGATCGTGGACATGATGGTGAAGATCGCATGATCAACTACCTGACAAAAGCTGGTCTTATTATTAAAACTGAAAAAAAAGATGGAACACAATATGGCTTTTCAAAATTAGATGGTATGTTTAGAGGTCATATAGATGGGTTAATTGTAGGTACTAAAGATGACATTGATGTTGGATTTAATACGCCAGCAATTTGGGAAAATAAAGTTCTTAATCATACAAGCTTTACCCATTTAAAAAATCATGGGCTGAAAAAGTCTAAGCCATTATATTACGCTCAATTGCAGATCTATATTTACTTTATGGATGAAAAGAAAAATCCTGCATTGTTTACATACATGAATGCCAATGATTGCGAAATAGGGGCGTATGTCGTGCCTTACGATGGTGTATTAGTCGTAGAATTATTAAACAAAGCTGAAACTATTATTAATGCTGTTAAGTCTGATGAATTATTACCTAGAGGTACTGACGATAAAGATGGTTTTATGTGTCGTTTCTGTGAATTTAAGGCTCGATGCTGGGCATGAATACATCCAGACAGCAGTTAGGTATTGGTGATAAAATCAATCGTGAGAGGGATGATTTTTACGCTACTCCGCCAGAAGCTGTAGACGAATTATTAAAGGTTGAAAAGTTCGAAGGTAAAATCTTTGAACCATGTTGTGGCATGGGGCATATTTCTAAATTTCTGGAAGAAAAAGGTTATGAAGTTGAATCGTCAGATTTAATAGATCGAGGGTTTGGAACGCCTAGAAGGGATTTTTTATTTGAGCGTGAAAAAAGAGATAACATTATTACTAATCCGCCATTTAAATTAGCAACTAAAATTGCCCACCATTGTCAATATATTGCAGAAAAGAAAACAGCTTTATTATTAAAGATTCAGTTCCTAGAAGGTAGGGAAAGAAACGAATTATTTGCTATGTATCCGCCTGCTAGAATTTGGGTATTTTCAAAAAGAATAACCACCATGAAAGATGGTAATGAACATTATAAAAATGGGATGTTTTGTCTAGCTTGGTTCGTGTGGGAAACTGGGTATCAGGGCAATACATATATGGGCTGGATTAAATGATAAATCTTAATTTTAATCTGGCTAGGCAAGACCTAAGAGATAAGATTTTTAATTTAGAATATTGTTTGCGTGAGTTCGAAACTAAAGCCCATGCACTAGGGCTTGATGTTAAGAATGCCAAAGTTACTGATGAAATAATACGTGTGCCATTGATTGGTAAAAAGGGGCTGGATGGCTGGTATGCATTACATTTAGATAATGAAGTTCTCTATGGCGTGTTTGGAAACTGGGTTAATGGTATCCAAGAAACATATTCCAGCAAATCAGAATTTCTGATTGATGAAAGTGTTATGCAGAAGATCCAGCAGAAAAAAGAAGAATATTTTAGAAAAAATGAAGAAAAGAAAAAAGCAGGATCGATTTTAGCCCAGCAGTTATGGGCAGAAGCTGGGGAAGTTAATCCTGAACATCCTTATTTAATTAAGAAAAAGATTAAATCGTTTAACATTAAACAATCTGGAGATGATTTAATTATTCCTATTAAAGATATAGATGGGAATATTATTTCTACTCAAAGAATTTTACCTGATGGAACTAAGCTGTTTCAGAAGGATTGTAATCCGATTGGATCATTTACTTTTGGTGAAGTGAAAGACAAAGCTGTATTTTGTGAAGGTTATGCAACTGGATCAAGCATTTATATGGCTACTGGATTACCAGTAGTTGTTGGGTTTTCAGCCCATTCATTGGTCAAGATTTTAACTTTAACTAGGAAAGGCAATGAGAATAGGTTCGGAATAATATTGGCTGGTGATAACGATGTGGCTGGGAAGGAAGCAGTTTCTAGCATTCTTGAAAAATTTAAGGATGCTAGGGCTGTTTTTCCAGAAGGTGAGGGGCAAGATTGGAACGATGTATTTCAGGAAGATCCTGAAAAGGTTAAGCAAGCTTTTTTAAAAAAAGATAAGATACCATTAAAGCTTTTAAAGAACTGGACGTGGATCAGCTACCTTATCCAGAATTTATATATTCTGATTTTTATGCAAGAGGATATACCAGCGTTACTTTAGCAAGCCCAAAACTAGGCAAAAGTTTATTTGCTATTGCTGAAGCGTTTGATATGGCTACTGGTTTAGGTCTTCTTACTGGCTATAAACAGAATAAAAGGCGTGTACTTGTTTATAATGCTGAAGATGATCAAAGTATTCTAGATGCCAGAATTACCGCTCTATGCATTAAATATCAGGTATCACAGAAAACTTTAGAAGGTTATTTATGGCTTACATCTGGAGTTGATTGGAATAGTTTTTTCCTGATCGAAGGGGAAGAAGGAAAGATCAGGGAAGATGTTTTTGATGGTCTACATGATTTTATCAAAGAACATGACATAGATTGCGTTATTTTTGATCCCTTGCAGGATCTTTCAGATAGCGGTGAGGATAACAATGTCTTCAGGAGATTAGGACGTAGGCTACGAAAATTAGCGTCTGAAACGCATTGCAGTATTCATTTAATCCATCACACAAGAAAACTACCAACTACTGGCTATACTGGAGATCTGCTTGATAGCGGTAGAGGTGGATCTAGTTTACGTGGCACAGCCAGATTTAATCGTGTTCTTATTAGCATGACAGAACTAGAAGGTAAAAATGCTGGTGTAGAAAATCATAGGCATTTCTTCAGGATTGCAGATAGTGAAAGTAATCTTGCTCCGCCCAGTTCATCAATTAATCGATGGTTCAGGAAAGATAGCGTCCAGTTGCCCAAATTTAGCGTTGGAGCGGTGGAAACGTGGAAGTATCCAGATCCCTTTGATGATGTTCAAGTTGCTGATGTAGGCAAACTTCAGGGGCTTCTAAGGGGAATGTCTGACTATCCTAATGCTGATGTTAGGTCTTCTAATTGGATAGGCAATATCGTTGCTGAAATCTTTGATAAAGATCTGGAAAAGATCAGCGATAAAGGGATGGTCAAAAGGATGATTAAAACATGGATCGAGAACGATGTTTTAAGAGTTGAAAAACATAAAGATAAACGATCAGGAAGGGAGATCAGGGTTGTTGTTTGCGGTGACAACAATGTCCTAAGTAAATCCGCAACATGAAAGTAGATCATAGATTATTTAAGTAGCTGTAAGGCTACTAAATATATCTATTAATTTCATATCCACAGTTATTGTTATTAAGGTATGGATGATAACTGATGGTTGCAAATATAACACAGTTATGGTAAAAGAAAATGAGTAGTAAAAAGTTTGAAAAAGAAGTAGAAAATCAAGTAAAAGATTTAGAAGAATACACAAACTTACTAAACGAAATACATAACAAAAAAATAGCACTACATGGCAATAGAAAAGTCTATTCAAATCGTATTGCTAAAGAGTTTGCATTAGAACCAATTAAACCATCCAAATCATACTTTACGATTAATCGCTGGACAAAGCAGAATTTTCTTAAATGGAAAAGGAAACAACGTGATTAAAGTTTTTATAACTGTTTGTTTTTTAAATCCAGTTGGGTATTGGGATAACTGCACAACCTATACATCTACAGATACAATTGAAACTGAAGAACAATGTCAGGATAAGATCGATGAGTTTATAAAGCTTGTCGAAAGTTATGTTCTAGTTCCATACAAAGTGAAGGGAAAGTGTTCAAAAGTAAAAGGGAAAAACATATGAACGATGAAATAATAAACGATGAAGTTGATAAGATTATTGATCTTGTAGAAGAAAGATTAAAGCGTGGCGTTAGTACAGAACGATTGCTTAACAATAGTGAAACAAGACAAATATGCAGGGCTGTTGTTAAGTTAAGAGAGGATAATGTCACAATACTTAGGAATGTTTTAGGATTAGATAAGAAGGAAGAAGATGAAACGCTTAAACTTTGAAACATGGAATCCTTGGAAGGTAACTAAATCAAAACAGTATCCTGAATACTGTCCATATTGTTCTGAAGAAGTACGATTAGAATATGTGCATGGGCATTATCAATGTAGTCATTGCAAGTCAGTTGTTGTTGATTGCTGTAATGGTGAGAAGACCTAATTTACTTGCTGGAAACACACACGTTTACGCCCTTACGTGCGTGAGGACACTTTTTTTAAAAGTTACATAATGAGTGTTATGCGAACAAAAGTGTTATTATGTAATGAAATCAATGACTTATTTAGGTGGAAATACTGGAAAAACTGCAAAAAGTGTTATTTGGGAGCAAAATATATCAAAAAACCCCCCCCAGTTCCCACGTTTGCCCCAAAGCTTTGCTAGGGTAAAATAGACACGCAGTAGAAAGTTCTAGTATAATGAGAAAAAATTTTATAAAATGCAACTGAAAAATGAAAAAGGTAGATTATGTCAGGAAGACCTATTTTAAGACAGATGCTTGCCGATATACAAAAGATGGGTGGCATTGAAAAAATTTGTGAAAAAATTTCAGAAGGGGAATCAATCTCAAGTATCGCAAGAGATCTTGGAGTTTCCAGAAACTTTCTCTCAACAACGCTCAACAAAGATTCGAACCAGAAAGAGATGTTACGCTTGGCAAGAAAACAAAAAGCAGAACATTATGCAGAAGAATGTCTTAAACTGGCGGATACTTGTGAAGAAAGCCCCAATGCGATTTCAAAAATGAGAGAGCAAGTTTCAGTTCGAAAATGGTTAGCATCAGCCCATGATCCTGACCAGTACGCTCAAAAAAATAATACAACAGCAATACAAGTAAATGTAGGAGATATGCATTTAAATGCCCTTAAAAAAATCAGGATTGAAGATGCAGAAGATGGTCAAACTTCAGAAACCTGAAGATTTAAAAACTTTTGAGCATTTAGTTATTATTGGCTGGCGTGAAGACCAGATGATAATGACTACATCTTGCAAAGATAAAGAAGAACTAATTGGTGCTTTAGAATATCTGCTGGAAGAATGCTATGAATGGGAAATGCAGGAAAGCTGTTATCATTGAGCCAAAACGTATTTGAACAATTTATAAGAGAAACAAGAAACGATCCAGTACGATTTGTTAAGGAATATCTAGGAGAAGATCCAGATCCTTGGCAAGCAGAAGTTTTAGAAGAAATTTGCAATGGATCACGTTTGGTATCTTGCAAATCTGGACATGGTGTAGGAAAGAGTACGCTTGCTAGTTGGTCAAGCATTCATTTTTTGCTGACAAAATATCCATGCAAATGTGTTCTTACATCCCCAACATCAAGTCAGTTATTCGATGCATTATATTCTGAAGTAAAGCGGTGGATTAAGGTTTTACCAGATGAACTGGAAAGTTTATTAACAGTTAAATCAGATAGAGTAGAATTAACCGCCAGCCCATCAGATGCATTTTTAAGCTGTAGAACGTCCAGATTAGAAAATCCAGAAAGTTTGCAGGGCGTTCACTCAGAAAACGTGCTTTTAATTGTTGACGAAGCTTCAGCGATTCCAGAAGTTGTTTTTAATTCTGCAATATCCAGTATGTCATCTCAATCAGCGACAACTGTGCTTTTAGGTAATCCCACCAGAAATACTGGCTTTTTCTTTGATACCCATCACAAGCTTAAAGATCGATGGTACACAAAGACCATAAGTTGTATTGATAGCAGTAGAGTATCTAGGGATTTTATCGATGAAATTTTAGCTAGATCTGGCGATCATAGTAATGAATATCGTGTAAGGGTTTTAGGAGAATTTCCATTAACTGAAGACCAAACAGTAATATCTTATGAACTAGTAAAATCAGCCCAAGAACGTGAAGTAACTGTATCACCAGAAACGCCATTTGTTTGGGGCGTTGATGTAGCTAGACATGGATCGGATTGGTCTGTTTTATGTAAAAGGCAGGGATCTGTAGTTAGGGAATTAATACGCTGGAAAAATCTTGACACGATGGCATTAGCTGGTGCGATCAAAGTTGAATATGATTCGACACACTATACCGAAAGACCACATTCGATTAACATTGATTCGATAGGAATAGGTCAAGGCGTTTGTGATGCTGGGTTTAATATGGATTTACCTATTTATTCAGTAAATGTGTCTGAAAGTGCTAGTTTAAAGCAACATTACTTGAATTTACGTGCAGAATTATATTTTAAAGTTAAAGATTGGCTGGAAACAAGAAAGGTAAAACTCCCTTATCACGAGAAATTAGTGGAAGAATTACTCGCAATAAGATATACTTATACACCAACTGGTAAAATAAAAATTGAATCAAAAGACGATCTAAAAAAACGACTACTCAAATCACCAGACCATGCTGACGCTTTATCCCTGACATTTGCGAATGACATAATGATGGGGCAAGGCGGAACAAGTAGCATTTACAAATGGAATAAACCAATAAGGAGAAATTTACGTGGAGTAGCATAAATGCCAGATCCGATAACTATCGCTCTAACCAGCATGGCAACCATAAAAACTGGTCTAAAGCTGGGAAAAGATTTTATGGAGTTATCAAAAGATCTTGGCAAAGTTTGGGATGGCATAGAAGGGGCAAGAAACCAGCATACTCAAGCTAGAAAAGGAAAAAGAGGAGTTAATGAACAAGCCTTAGAAACTTACATGGCTAGTGTGAAAGCTAGAGATCTAGAAGAAGAATTACGCAGAGTAATTTTAGAAACTAGAGGAATGTCAGGTTGGCGTGAACTACAGAAAATAAAAACCCAAATACAGAAAGAAGATGAACGAGGTAGATACTTAGCGATTAAAAAAAGGGAAGCTATGATTTATTGGGCAAGTGTGGGTGTAGGCGTTTTAATTTTGGCAATATCAGTAGTAGGAATGTCTTATTTCGCATTGTACCTGAAGGAAAATCAATGAACGAAAATATTCCAGATAAAAAAGCCTATCAATCTAACCGCAGGAAAATGTGCTACATAGCATTAGCCTTAATGGGAATAACAACCATATCCTGCATTATCCAGCCTGATAAAATGAAAGAAATCGACTCCATCCTAATGACACAATATTTGGCGTTATCAGGTCTTGTTGGGGCTTATTTTGGGTTTGCGAGAAAATAATGGGTATGTTTGATGGATTGTTGGATTTGTTTGGTGAAGATGCCAACTTTTTTGGCGGTAAAACAGCAGATGTTAGAGGGAGAGGTGCAGGGCAAATTGCTTGGGAAAGTGTACCATTTGTATCAGAAGCTGTAACTGTTAGAGATATAAAAAGAGAATTAGCTAAAAAAGATCCTAACTGGTGGACAATTGGTTTATTAGGCGGTGCAGGAGTTTTAGGTCTTGTTCCGATAGTAGGAGATGTAGCAGGGAATTTAATAAGGCAAGGTATTAAGGCTAGAAACAAAGTTCCAGCCCAAGTTAAATATTCATCTGGAGTTAACCCAGTAATGAGTTATGAAGATATTCCTACCATTGAACCAAAAGACCTAGAAGGTATGAAAGTTGGCAAAACTGTTGGTGATTTCATGCAAGCAGGCGGTCAATATACTGGCATTGATGCAGTTCCAGTAGATCCAAGACTTATGAAAGGCGGTACGCTTTTCCCTGCATTAAAATCTTCAATGGAAAAGGGTATGGTTTGGGCAGATCCGAAAGCTACAGCATTAGCTAAAAATACAGACAATCCTGATGTTGTTGCTGTTACTGGTATGATGCCAACATCCCATTCAGGGAATATTGATACTGGGATGAATTTACGAAATACAGTTATGGGGTACGTTCAAGCAGGACGTATGTCTGCTGAAGATTTAAAAGCTATTAATCAAAAAATATATGATGCTCACACACAAAAATCATCTACTGGTAAAACTTTTGAAAAACTGAAAAATTTTGTTGGTTTTGAAAATCCAAATTATGAAAAATATTTAAACACATTAGATTTTGAAACAAGAACTAAAATTTTTAATATTTTAGACCAAGTAGGATCTAAAGAGTTTAATGTTCCCAATGTAGATAAAATTTTATCTGAAACAGCAGAAACAAGTGTAACTGGATTTAATCCTAGAGATGCACTTTTGTTTTTTGAACGAAGTAATGAAGTTGTTCCTTCTGGTCATGCTAGTTATCCATTGGCTTATAAAGGGGGTAATGTTGTTAAATACGAAAGACCAGTAGGCATGGAATTTCAGTTTAAAGATTGGTGGAATACTACTGGGAAAAATTATGGCACTAGAGCAAATGCCAATCGTGGGTTTGAAGTTAGCAATATAACTCAAAATATGCGTCCAGACGTTATTGATGATATAGACAAAGCAATGGGTTATTCTTTAGATATACAAAATCCTGATCAAGCTAGAATGGTTATAAATGCGGTTAATAATCGTTGGAAGACTTTTGATAAGACTATTAAGGAAGGTGGGGCAAGCCCTACAGTTTTAGCAAAAATATTGCAGGCAAGTCCATCATCTGCAAGTTTATCAAATTATTCAATGGAATATATTACAAAAGCCAAAAAATCTGGTGCAATGAGTTTTTATCAGCTTGGTGACAATAATACTATGTTTGGGATTGATAATCTTCCTGATTATAGTTGGGCAGGGGTATCAAAACTACCTGAAGGATCGAAGTCATTAGTTGGCGTTGTGAATAACGAATTTGGTATAAGACGAGTAGCATCACCATCTATAATGATGAAAGCATTAGAAGAAGGCGTAACGCATTTAGATGCTTTTGCTGTACCTTCTGCTAAATATCCAAATGGTTTTTTACCTGATTTATATGGTGATTATGGATTTGAAGTTATTAGTGAAGTTCCTTTTGATAAGGATATGTTTATAAAAGAAAATGGACAAAACGCCTTTGATGATTTAGTATTTCAATGGCGTAAAGATAAATGGGACGAATCTAAAGGATTTCCACCAGTTGTCGTTATGGAATTTAAGGGGAATAATGATGTCAGAAAAAATGGAACAATTGAATTTTTCAAAGGCAATATTACAAACATTGGGGGCGGAAAAGATTACGGCTTTATTACCACAGCAGAAGGCATTCTTGGAGCAGGGTCTAGGCAGAGTGTTCGAGCGTCACAAGGGTCAGGCATCCTCGATCAGTTCGGAGGAAATACTGGGTCAGTACGAACAAGTGACTCAGGAAATATTTCCCTCAAGCCTTCAAGAATTGCAGAAGGAATTTTAAACCTTACTCCTGAACAAATTAGAAACCTACAAATAGATCCAAAAGAAGTAGATACTTTTAGGGGTTTACTTAAATGATGCTTATTGAAGTTATAGGCGGTATCATTCAATGGGTTATTTTCCCTATTTTATATCTTCAATACACGTTCTACCAGCAGTTAAAAAAACAAGATAAGGAACTAGCAGTATTGCAGGCAAAAAGTGAAGTACAAACACAAAGCACCGATAGAGAACTCAAGGAAATCAAAAACACAGTAGATAGAATTTTTCAGAAGCTGGATTCCCTTGAAAACAATCTCAGGAAGTGAAACCCATCCTTTAGGTACTTCAGGAGAATATCTTGTTGCGTCTAAATTTGAGCGATTGGGAATTAAGACAGAAAGAGTAGATCGAGATGAAGATGATCTTTGGTGTAAAACGCCTTCTGGAATTTTTTTTACTGTTGAAGTTAAAACGTCACAAAAACCAAGTGTAGAAGAAAGAAGAAAAACTCAATATTCCTTTGGAATGAAACATGGGAAATTAATGTGGAAATCGGATGTAGCAGTTTTTGTTGCATTTGATCTTGAAAGGATTATAGTAGTATCAACCAAAAACTTATCAACTAGGGTTAGAATTTTACCTAGTGTATTTACCCAATCAATCGAAAACAAACTACTTACCCAACTACTAAAGTATCCACCATATTCTTTAGAGGAAATTAAGTGTTTGGCACAATCGGACAAATAGCTAGTTCCATTACTAGTCTAGCTACATCATATATTGATGGGAAAGCACAAGTTCAGAAAGTTAATGCTGAAATAAAGAAAAAGCAATTAACTGGTGAACTGGATTTAGATCTAATGTCAGTTTCCAAACAAGATTCCACATATAAGGACGAATTTGTAACTTTGGTCTTTGTTGCCCCATTTATACTGTGTTTCTGTGGGGATTGGGGCAGAACCATTGTAAGTGAAGGTTTCCAAGCGATTCAAGAAGCCCCAGATTGGTATAAATGGATAGTTTCAGGCGTTGTAGCTAGTGCCATAGGAATGCGTGGAGTTTCAAAATTTTTAGTCAAAAAATAGGAGATTAAATGTTTAAATTTGGCAAGAAATCTAGGAAAAGAATGGAAGGAGTCCATCCTGAATTATGTGAAATTATGGAAATTAGCATCAAACGATCCCCTATCGATTTTGGAATTACGCAGGGGGTTAGATCTATAGAAACTCAAAAGAAATACGTCAAATTGGGCAAATCAAAAACAATGAACTCGATGCATTTGCCACAAGAAGATGGATATAGCTGGGCATTTGATATTCATGGATTTATTGATGGTGATATATGCTGGGAACGTCCAATTTATGACCAGCTATTTACAACTATTTTCGCTACCGCCAAGGAACTAGGATATAAGTTACGCTGGGGCGGAGCATGGCATTTAGACAATTGTATAGATCATTATCCTGATCTTTCATGCCATGATATGACCGAAGAATATGTGAGTCTAAGGAAGTCGCAAAAGCGGTCTTGGTTTCTTGATCTCGTCCACGTAGAACGCTCAAGGGTTTAAAAAAAAGGAGTTAGATATGCCAAAAAAGAAGACCAAAAAGGGAAAAAAAATTAAATACTGATTCTAATAAGAATTGTAGACAAATTAACTGATTCGCATTATAGTTGCAAAAAAGATACATGGCTATGAAATTAGAAAAACTCGATGATCAACAAGTTCAGGGGATAGTATCTGATGCTATCCGCAATGCTAAATCGTTTATTACTGACGAAATAAGTCCAGTAAGGATTAAATGTTCACGTTATTTTGAAGGTGAAGTGGATATAGGTCAGGAAGCTGGGCGAAGTGGTATTGTTAAAACTGTCGTTAGGGATACAGTTAGGGCTGTTAAACCATCCTTAATGCGTATTTTTTTATCGCATTCAAAAGCTGTTGAATTTTTACCAAGAGAAGAAAATGACATTGAAAGTAGCCAGCAAGCTACTGAATTTTTAAATTATAAGTTTCAGCATTTAGGCGGATACAATCTTTTAAGGGATGCCATCCATGAAGCTTTAATTAAAAAAGTTGGTATTTTAAGAGTTTATTACAAAGAAGAACCAAAAACTGAAATCCATACATACGATTATTTAGATGATACAACTTTTGCTGTTTTAACAAGTGATCCAGAAGTTGAAATTATCGAACATGAAGAAGTTTATGAAAAGCAAACTATGGAAGATGGGATAGAAACTGAATCCCTACATCATAACTGCAAAATCTCAAGAACAAAAAAATCAGGTGATTTAGTTGTTGATGCAGTTCCTAGTGAAGAATTTTTTATAGACCGAATGGCGAAATCATTAACAGAAGGAGAATTTTATGTTTGTGGGCATTCTACAGAGGTTACTGTATCCGATTTACTGGATATGGGATACGATTATGACGATGTTAGCGACTTGTCTTCAGAAGATAGCAGGGATTCTACTAATGATGCGGAAGTATTCGAAAGAAGACGATACAGCGTAACGCATGATAAGGATCGCAATCATACAGATCCATCTTCAAAAAAGGTTTTATTAACGCAAGCTTTTATGAAAATGGATATTGAAGGTTCAGGTAAGGCTATGCTTTATAGTTTTATTTTGGGCGGTGATAGTTACAAGTTATTAGAACCACCAATGCTATGTGATGAAGTTCCATATGTTGGGTTATCAATAGATCCTGAACCGCATACTTTTTTTGGCAGATCTTTAGCTGATATTGTAATGCAGGAACAAGATTCTGCAACGCAAATATATAGAGAAATTTTAAATAATTTATCTATGTCTAACTTACCTAGAATGGCAATTAATGACAGCACTAATATAGATGATGCCATGAATTTGGAATTAGGGGGTATTATCAGAGTTAGAGGTAATCCCCAACAAGCTATACATAATTTGGCTGTACCATTTACTGCTGGGCAATCACTTGGGGTAATGGAATATATAGACCGAATTGTTGAAGATAAAACTGGTATTACGAAAGCTAGTATGGGTTTAGATCCAGATAGTTTACAAAGTGTTACTAAAGCTGGCGTACAAGCCACATTACAAGCCCAGCAGGGGCAAATCGAGGTTATGGCTAGAAACATAGCTGAAGGTTTGAAAGATCTGTTTGGGAAGATGCTACGCTGTTACACAAAGCATCAGGATGCACCAACTGTAATGCGATTAAAAGGCAACTTTGTGCCGATTGATCCAAAAGTTTGGCAAAGTGCATCAATGGATAGCGTAGTGAATGTTGGTTTGGGTACTGGACGACATGATGAAAGGCTTGGCGGTCTTCAAATGATGTTACAGATACAGCAACAAATCATGCAGGCGTATGGAACACAAAATGGATTAGTATCTTTAACAAACATTCGTCAGACGCTTGCAGATATTTTGGATGGTTTTGGCTTACGCAATACAGATCGATATGTACAGCCAATGAATCCTGAAATTGAAACACAGCTTGCACAAATAAACGCACAAAAGACACAGCAAGCACAAATGATGCAAGCACAAAATGATCCAAGTCAGGTCTTGCTAAAAGCTGAATCAATGAAGGCACAAACAAAAGCCCAAACAGATATGATGAAAGCCCAGCTAATGAAAGAAAAGCAGGATCTTCAAGATGATCTGGATAGGGATAAACTAGACCAAGAATTGTTACTTAGAAGTGCGGAAATTCTTGGCAAATATGGAACTGCTGTCGATGTTGCACAAATTCAAGCGGAAAAAAATAAAGCAAGGCAATAGATGGCAACAGATTGGGAAAAGGAATCGCAAAGGGCAAAAGAATTAAAGGAAAACGAAACATTTCAAAAGATTTTAACTTACATCAGAGATCGTCAAATACAGACGTTTCTAATGTCTGATTCAGATGAATCAGTACAAAAGGCAAGGACAATCGTTCATGCTTTAAACGAAATCGAAGCGGAAATTGAATACATTATCAATACCGCCAAGATGAAACAAAATAAATAGGAGATTTGCAACGTGGCAGACACGACAAATACAGAAGAAGAAAATTCAGGATCAATTGAAGATATAGCAAAGTCTTTGCTAGTTACTGAAGAAACTGCAACTCAAGAAGAAGTTCAAGAAGAAGCTTCTGAAGAACCAGTTCAAGCAGATAATGAAGAAGAACAAGCTGTAGAAGAAGTTGCATCCGACAATGAAGAAGGGCAGAAAGACGAAGAAGGTCAAGAGCAACCTGAACAACAACTCTATACTGTTAAAGTTGATGGTAAAGAGCATCAAGTACCGCTTGAAGATTTACTACGTTCTTACTCTGGAAATTCTCATATTCAAGCTAAGATGCGTGAGCAAGCTGAAATTCGAAAACAAATTCAGGCTGAACAAGACGCTATTAGTAACCAACGAAAAGAATATCAAACTAAATTAGATGAAATAGCAAAGAATTTTCAACCGCAACAACTTAAAAGACCGCCTGCGGAACTACTGCAACAAGATCCTATCAAATACATGATGGAAACTGAAAAGTATAACATCGCTAAAGAAGATATGGAGAAATTGCAGGCTGAACGTCAAAAGCTTGCTATAGAGCAAAATGAAAAAGCTGAACAAGAAAGATTGGCTTATTTGCAACAGCAGGGTGAAGCGTTAGTTGAATACATTCCTGATTTAAAAGATACAGCAAAAGCTGAAGGAATAAAAAAGGAAATGATTAAAACTGCGGTTAAATATGGTTTTTCTGAATCGGACATTAGTTCAATTCAGGACGCTAGGGCTTTAAAACTTTTGCATGATGTAATGTTATTTAACAAAGCAAAAGCTACGAAAAATGACAAAGTTCAGCAATCTAGCCCAAGACCATTTATTAAAGCTGGAGCGAAACAAAATCCTACTGCCATATCATCTAAACAGCGAGAGAAAGCTTTTCAGAACATGAAACAATCTGGAAGCGTAGAAGACGTTGCCAGATGGATTGCAACTCCAGAAAAGAGGTAATAAATTATGGCAGTTCCAAGTAATACAACAGAAACTTACGATAGTACCTTGATAAGAGAGTCACTTCAGGACGCTCTTGTTAACATAAATCCTGCTGACCATGTGTTTATGAACGCAGTTGGCTCTAGAAATATCAAAAATACTTTGTTCGAATGGGCGAAGGTAACTCTTGCAAGTGCAGGGGCTAACAGACAAATAGAAGGTGATGATTTAGGGAATACAGCATCAACATTGCCAGTTCGTTTGTCAAATTATACCCAAATTTCAAGTAAAGTAACCCAAACATCTAGCACAGCAAATGCAACTCATGGAAATCCAGATGCTATAGGTCATGCCATGCAATTAAGTCTAAAATTGGCGGAGCTAAAGCGAGATATGGAATCTATGCTTTTGGACAATGTGGCTGGTGCTTCTGGTTCAACTGGAAACGCAAGAACTACTGCTGGTCTAGGTGCTTTTATCAAATCCAACATGGATGCTGGAACTGGTGCAACTGCACCAACACTTTCAGGCACTACTGCTGGGTATCCAAATGCAAATCGTGGAAATGGTACTGATAGAAATTTGACCGAATCCGCATTGCAAGGACAACTGAAAGCTGTGTGGCAGGCTGGGGGTACATCTACTATGGTATTATGTCCTGCACCACAAAAAGTTCTTATTTCAGGATTTACTGGTAACAGCCAGAAATATTCTGTGAATATGAACAATCCAAAGCAATTGACTAATGCCATTGATATTTATGTTGGTGACTTTGGTCAGGTAGACATTGTTCCATCAAGATATATGCCAGCGAATACAGTATATATCCTTGATCCGCAACATATCAAAATTGCTTATCTTCAGGAAACCAAGCAAGAAGCCTTGGCTAAAACTGGTCTATCAGAAAGATCCATGATTTCTTGTGAATATGGTCTTCAGGTAGATGCAGAGGAATCCCTTGGCGTTATTGCTGATGTTAATGACTAATAGGAATTAAAATGAAAAAAACAATCATAATCACTTCTCTCAGAAAACCGATCCTGATGGGTAGGAAACTGGCAGAAGGAGAAATTGTAGAATTGGATAGTGATACAGCAGATTTTTTTATAAAAAATAATCTTGGTCAGGAACACAAGTCTGCAAAACCAAAAAAGAGAGCCAGAACAGAGAAGGGTCATTACAAACGTGATGATCCTTCTACACCAAATATCAATGAAGCATATGAGTAAAGTATATGAAAAATTAGGTGAAAGTTATCATGCTGAAGATGGCAAGCTTCATATTGTCAGAACTCAGGATACAGAACCGATTTTAAAAGAAAATCACGCCATGCGTGAAACTCCAACTTCATTGGGTCAACCAATGCGACTAGCAGGGCGAGTCCCTGCTGTCGTTTGTCAGCAATGGGCGAAAGAATGTGGATCTGCCATAGGTACAGCAGAATTTAACGAATACGTGAAAAAAAAGCTTATGGATGGCGATTTTGCAAAATTTAGGATAAAGGGCTTTTAAATGTCGATTACAAGCTACGCAACGCTTAAAACAACGATAGCAGACTATTTAAATCGAACAGATTTAACTGCAATTATTCCTACGTTTATATCTCTTGCTGAAGCAAATTTTCAGCGTAATGTCAGACATTGGAGAATGCATAAAAGGGTAAACAGTATATTAGATACAGAATTTTCAGCAGTACCATCAGATTATTTGGAAGGTATACGCTGGCACATAACTACTGCACCGCCTAGCGTAATTGAATATGCATCCCCAATAGAAATTATGAATGAAAAAACTAAAAATAATGATACAGCAGGAAGACCTACTTTATTTGCTGTCGTCAATCAGGAATTTCAGGTACATCCAAAACCAAACCAAAATTACAATTCGGAATTATTATATTATGCAAAAATTCCGATACTGTCAGATAGTAATACTTCAAACTGGCTATTAGAAGATCATCCAGATCTATACCTTTATGCAAGTTTGCAGGCATCAGCCCCCTATCTCATGCAAGATGAACGAATTACCTTATGGAACGAACTATACTTATCAGCGACACAAAACTTAATAGCATCAAGTGAAACAGCTAGATCAAGTGGCTCACTTAGAATGCGAGTGACAACCTATTGATTTTAAAGGAGAATTTTTAAAATGTCTGACGCTTTGACCGATGATTTTGAGAACAGAACGCTCAATTTTTTACTAACTGCATCTAGTGTAACCAGACCTACAGCTTGGTATGTCGGTCTATATGCATCTGGCAACCAGCCTTCTGATAGTTCAGCAGGAACTGAATTAAGTGGTAGTGGGTATGCTAGAGAGTCAGTAAGCTTTAGTGTAAGTTCCAATGTAGCCCAAAATTCAAGTACAATAACTTTTAATACAGCTACTGGCAACTGGGGTACAATAACCTATGCAGGAATTTTTGATGCTAGTACTGGTGGAAATCTGATTGCTTATGCCCAGCTTGGAGCAAGCAAAACTATAGAAACTAATGACATATTGCAAATAGCATCTGGACAGTTAACAGTAACTATAACTTAGGTTTAAAACATGGCTTTTGTTGTAAAAGATCGAGTTAAACAGACCAGTACAACTACTGGTACTACAACGATGGTTTTATCTGGATCTGCGTCTGTTGGTTATCAAAGTTTTTCAGATGCTCTAAGTGATGGCGATACTACAGTTTACGCAATTACTGACGCTAATGGTAACTGGGAAACTGGTCTTGGTACTTGGACAAGTTCAAATGACACGTTAACAAGAACAACAGTTTATGAATCCAGCAATAGTAATAATGCAGTTAATTTTTCTTCAGGAACTAAAAATGTTTTTATTACAAGCCCAGCGAGTAGATCAGCGATAGCAGATCAAAATGGTAAAACGACTTTTGTTGATCAAATCGAAGTAACTGGCATAAAAGTTTATAAATCAACTGATCCAGTTATTACTTTAAGAAACACAACAGCAAATGCGTCTACTGTTGTCCAAATGCAAGGGGATGCATCTGGTACAATGTGGCTGTTAGCTGATGGTATGAACCAAGCGAATAATAGCCGAATTATTATGGCTGTTGATGGTCTGGAAAAGTTTAGAATTAATGGGGGCGGTAGTGGAAATGGTGCTTGGGGGCTAGGTGGTCAGAATTATGGAACTGCTGGACAAGTTATAACCAGTAATGGATCTACTTCTGCACCAACTTGGCAAACAGTAACTGTAGATCTAAGTGCTTATTCAACTACATCACAAATAGCAAGTACCTATTCAACTACGTCCAGTATAGCTAGTACCTATGCCCCATTATCAAGCCCAAATTTAACTGGAAATCCTACAGTACCTACGCAATCTGCTAATAATAATTCTACTAGAATTGCTAGTACAGAATACGTTGATAGTGCAGTAAGTAATTTGGTAGATTCAGCCCCATCTACCTTAAATACGCTTAATGAACTAGCGTCAGCTTTAAATGACGATCCTTCTTTTGCAACTACGATTACAACTAGTATTGGAACAAAATTAAACCTAAGTGGTGGTACATTAACTGGAGATCTGGATCTAGGATCAAATGATTTAACGACTACTGGTAAAATTTTATATTCTAATTACTACGCAACTGAAAGTGCATTACCTTCAAGTTCAACGTATCATGGGATGGGAAGCCATGTCCATAATTACAACAGTTCAGGTGTAGGACGATGGGTTTTTGCCCATGCAAATGCGTGGCATCCAGTAGCTAATCTTTCTGAAATTGCTAATTCATCTAATTGGGATTCTGCGTATGGTTGGGGCAATCATGCATCTGCTGGTTATTTAACTGGCATAACTGGACAATCATTATATAGCCTATCTAATGTTTTTAGTTCTTCTAGCCCATCTGATGGTCAGGTTTTAACTTGGGATAATTCAAACAGTTATTGGAAACCAACTACAGTTTCAACTGGTGCAACTGGCGATATAAGTTTTTCTGCAAGTACAATATCGTCTAGTGGAACTACAGTTACCATTGATGATATATTAAGTGTTACTGGAAATGTAATGATTGGCACAACTAGTGCTGGTTATCCAAACTCTGCTGACACGTTAACAGTATCTAAAAATGGGAATACAACTGATAATGCTGGTATTACTATAAGAGCAGGAACACAAGGTCAATCTGCTATCTATTTTAGTGATGCTACTGGAACAGCTTCAGGTACATATCAAAGTTATATTTATCACGACCATTCTGCTGGAAATTTTAATATATATACTACTGATTATATAAAACTAGGAACAGGTGGCGGAGAAAGACTCAGGATAGGTTCATCTGGACAGATAGGAATCCAAGGAGCTAATTATGGTACAAATGGTCAAGTGCTTACAAGTCGTGGTTCTAGTCTAGCACCTACTTGGCAAACTGTAAGCGGTGGTGGTAGTTCAACTGGAGATATAAGTTTTAGCGGTAGTACAATAACGTCTAGTGGCTCTACAGTTACTATTGATGACATATTAAGTGTTACTGGAACTATTACTGGTGGTTCTTCAATAACTGCAACAACTACAATAAATGTAGGAACAAATGGTGGTTATTATTTAAAGCAGGATAGCAGTAAAAGTACAATAAGATCTGAATCTCAACCTATTGTATTGCAAACTTATGCATCTGGTTCTTGGAATGAAAGATTAGAAGTTACAAATAGTGGGAATGTAGGTGTAGGTGTAACTCCAAATGCAAAATTTGAAATTGTTGGTGAAAATAATTCTAGCAGTACTCCTTTAGGAAAAATTGCAAATAGTCAATTACATTTAGATCATACTACACATTTAAATGCTATTGCTCAAATTGGATTTGGTTATACGCCAAGCCGAACATATTCTTCAGCATCAATAGGTTATATTAGTACAAGCCAAGCATCATCTGGTAAAGGTGATTTATTTTTTGCAACTAGAGATGTTACTACTGATTCAGTTCCTACAGAAAGGTTACGCATAGGGTCAGCAGGGCAAATCGGAATCGGTGGAGCGAATTATGGTTCAGCAGGACAAGTTTTAACATCTAATGGTGGAGTTTCAGCCCCAAGTTGGCAAAACGCATCTGGTGGCGGTAGTGGAGTTTCAGTATCAGACGCAACGGCACTAGCATTTCAATGTGGATAGGATTTAAACATGGCAAATACATTTAAGAATAAAGGTACATCAAGCATAGGAACTAGTGACACGACTGTTTATACCGCATCTGGAGTTACCGCTACTGTTCTAGGAATGACAGTAGCTAATAGGACTGGGAGCAATATTACAGCTACTGTAAGAGTTTATGATAACTCTGTCGGTTCTTCTTATTTTATCGTTAGTGGTGCGACAGTTCCAACTGGTGGCAGTTTAGTAGTAGTTGGTGGAGATCAAAAGATCGTTTTAGAAGCATCTGATTATTTAATAGTAAATGCAAGTGCATCATCATCGGTTGATGCATTTGTTAGTGTTTTAGAGCAAACATAAGGATAAAAAATATGAGTTATATCGGAAATGATCCAAATCAATCAGGTACATCAACTACGCTTACTGTCCAAGATGAAGGATCAAGTTTATCAACGTCTGCGACAACATTAAATTTTACTGGTTCTGGCGTTACAGCATCTGGAACTGGTTCAACTAAAACAATCGATATTTCAGGTGGTGGGGGTGGTGGCGGATTAACTGGTAACTTTACTGGAGATATATCATCCGCAGGATATTCCCTAAGTTTTGCAGATGCAACTGGTGGAACTTCAAATGGATATTCGCCAACTGATGACGTAATTAATCTTGGTTCAAGTAATGATATGCAGATCTTTCACAATTCTAGAGAAGGTAGTGGATTTAATATTATTAAAAATAATAATCAGATGGATTTAAAAATTGTTGATGATGGCTATACAGAAATGGCTTTATTTGAACGATGGGGGAAAGTTGCTTTACGTAACGATGGTAGAAATTGCATTGAAACTGCTAGAGATACAAACAATTATGGAACAGTTAAAATTGGTGGTGGTACTGGATCAACGCCATATACATTAGCAGGAACGATAGGTACTGCTGGACAAGTGCTACAAGTACCATCTTCAGGAACTGAATTAGAATGGGCGACTCCAAGCGGTGGCGGTGGCGGTGGCGGTGGCTACGATTGGGAACATATTTCAGACGAACATCTTGGTGGAAATGCTGTAGGTGGATCTGGTGGTGGTGGCTATCAGCAAGCTACAATTGTAGATATTTCCAGCTATAAAAATGTTAGAGTAAGATGTTGGGATTATTCATCATCAGGTTCTGATGTGTATGGTCTTATTGCACTAGTAACAACCAACTCAGCATCAGGTTCTGGTGTGGCTACAGAAGGTTACGCACAACAATGGAACTGGGTTGGCTCTATGTATCATGGATCAGCTACTGGCAATACAAGTAATGGTTTTCAAGTTTTTGGGCAAGCTACATCCCACGATGGAAATGGTGCAATAAATACTTTGCATTTGTATGGGTTAGACCAAACAAAAGTATACTACGAATGTACTTCTGTAGGAATGTACAATGGTATCATTGCAAATGGGGCTGGGTTTACAACTTCTGGTAGTTCTAGTTGGTATCTCTTTTTCAAAGGAAACGTCCAAGCATGGCAAATTGCAGGGAGTAAATGATGGCTGATATAAAAATAATTGCTTTTAAAAATGAAAATCGTTTTTCGTATGTAATGGCGGATGCAGATGGTAATGCTCAAAGCACAATCCCTGAAACTGCAAGTGTACAATTCCCAGCAACTATATCTGGATTAAGCGATTGGGAGATTAAAAATTTTAGAACTGATTGTATTGATTTTGATGAAAGTAAAAAAACAGCTATATGGAATACAACTAATTTTGCCAATATTGTTGGATCTGAACCAAGTGCAGATGAATTGGCATTAGCATCAGTTCATCAGGCAAGAAGGATAGACTATCCATATATTGGCGATCAACTAGACGATTTATATAAACAAGGGGCTTTTTCTTCAGATATGACAGCAAAAATAAAAGCTGTGAAAGATAAGCATCCAAAATAGGTTAATTAATGTATGGCATAAGTACATATTCACAAGCCCCATTAGGAGCATTAGGCGGTGACATAAAGCAGGCACAACAAAGTTATGTTATGTCTACTACAGTACAAGTTACTGGCGGAACAACCAAACAAGCTACTGCATCTTTAAGTATTAGTTCAACATCTAATGCAACTGCTGGGCGTATTCAATTTGCTACTTCCAGCTTTGGATCTCAAACTACTGTAGGTGCTTTAAGTCGAAGGGTTAGACAAGACAACGCTAATCTTTTCGATAATACCATAATGACAGTAGGGGCTACTAGATTTAGAACTTCACCAATATCAGCAGTTTGTGAAACAACATTAGCAGTTCCATCTAGTGGCATTTTCAGAACTAGTTTAATAAATATTCCATATACAAGCCAAACAACTGCATCAGCAAGTGTAATTAAAACTGCACAAGTTACATCTAGTATGTTGGCACAAACTTCAACTTCTGCAACTGCTATAAAAATATTAAACTTAGTATCTTCTGCAAATATCTCAACTATATGTAATGCAGATGCATTTAGAACTTTATTTATTGGTAGTTCATTAGCAATAGATACAGCAATGGCTACTACTGTTGAAAGAGTAACTCCTGCATCAGTTAATTATATGAGCCAATCTTTAATGGAAACAGCAGTAAAATTATTATACGAACCAATAACTGTAACAAGTGAAACATATAATAATGTTTCAATTACAGATGAAAACTGGACACCAATCACGCCAAATACAGAAAGTTGGACACACATTCCACCACCATACGGATACTAAGGAGATTCATAGATGGGTACATTTAATTCAGCAAATTACGTAAAACCAGTTGTATCTGGATCGTCTGGACAATGGGGTACGCTTTTAAATAATATTGTCGATCAAATTGATACTGATTTTACATCTATTGACTCTAGAGTGACTACTTTAGAAGGAGTTACCCATGTAACTGCTTTTCTTGGTTTATCTGATACACCATCAAGCTTTACTTCAAGTAATTATGTTAGGGCAAATAGTGGTGGAACTGCATTGGAATTTGTTACACCATCTATTACCGAATTATCGGATACACCATCAAATCTAGGTTCTGCAAATCAAATTTTGAAAATGAATAGTGGGGGAACTGCACTAGAATGGGGAACTGATGCTAGTGGTGGCGGTGGTATAAGTTTATCAGAAGCTAGAAATGGGCTATCTCATACTCAAAATTCTGCGTCTGGTAGTGGTTCATTTAGCTATTCAGCTAGTACTGGTGTGATGACCTATACTCCACCAAATTTAAGTAACTACCAAACTACTGCATCAGCATCTAAAGTATTTACAAGTAGTTGGCAAAGCTTTCAAGCTTATGGCACTACTGGAACTTCTACCTTTTCCCATTCTCTTGGTGGTGAGCCAGATATAATAATGATGCAATTTAAATGTCTTTCATCAAATTTAAATTATACAACAAACGATATTGTTTCTGCACAACATGGAGTAGTTTCAGACGCATCAAATGTGTTTGGTTTTTACCATGATAACACTACCCAAATAAAAATTGTACAACCAGCTTATCAAAGGGTGCAAATTGTAAATAAAACTACTGGTGTGCCACAATTAATAACTGGTAGTAGTTGGCAATGGCGAGTAAAGTGTGTGAAAATTTAAGATGGCTATAATACCTTTAAAAATTCCTGAAGGGATTTATAAAAATGGAACAGATAATCAACGTGCAGGGCGTTGGTCTGATTGCAATTTAATTCGTTTTTATGAAGATACAATAAGACCAGTTTTAGGGTGGCGTTTTTGGGCTTTGCTAGATAACAACACAGATCAAAGATGTCCAAGAGGTATTCACGCTTGGCGAGATAATTCAGGATCTAGGTGGTTGTCTACTGGGCAATATGACAAAGTTTATGTTTTTACAATTTCAGGAGTTAAATACGATATTACGCCAACTGGGATGACAACTGGCAGATTGTCTGCTGAAGAAAATTTAGGGTATGGGGGCGGTACATACTCTACTGGAGAATATGGAACACAGAGGGTTTCTTCTGGAAATTTTTTACCAGCTACAGTTTATCATTATGATAATTATGGTGAACATTTATTATTCATGCATACAGATAGTGGAATCCTTTATCGATGGGAACTAAATACATCACTAGTAGCTACACAAGTTACCAATGCTCCAACTGGATTAAAAGCAATAGTGGTTTCAGAAAATCGATTTGTTATGGCTTGCCAATCAAGAACTGTTAATTGGAGTAGCCAAGAGCAAATTACTGATTGGACACCAACTACCACAAATAGTGCAGGCAGTTTTACATTAAATACAAGCGGAACAATTCAATCAGCAACAAGGGTTAGAAAACAAGTTTTATTTATAACTGATGAAGATTGCTGGGTTGCCAATTATCTAGGAAGTCCATTTTATTGGGGATTTGAAAAAGTAGGAACTTCAGGAATAATTGCCCCTAGAGGATATGCAAATATTGATATGGGCTGTGTCTTTATGGGGCAAAGGGGATTTTATCTTTACAATGGTAATTTACAAAAACTTAATTGTGAAATTGCTGACTTTTTATTTGACGATATTAATAGATCTGAAACTGGTCAAATTTATGCAGTACCCAATAGGCAATTTAGTGAAGTCATTTGGTTTTATCCATCAAGCACCAATACACATTGCGATAAATATGTATCTTGGAATTACGAGAAAAATGTTTGGTCTATAGGAAAATGTGATAGATCATGTGGCGTAGATCGTGGTGTTTTTGAATTACCAATTTATGCATCATCTTTAGCTAAAACTGATAACAATACTGGTACTCCAATTCCAGCACAGAATATGCTTTTAGAACATGAGGTTGGTGTAAGTTATCCAGAAGCAGAAGGATCAACAGCAGGCGTACCTTTTTTAGAAAGTGGCGACATTGATTTACAAAACGATAAAGTATTGCATTTAACAAAATTAATTCCAGACGAGTCTAATTTAGGTGATGTTAATATAAAATTAAAATCTAAATATTTTCCTACATCGTCTGAAGAAATTCATCCATCTACTGGTCATTTTTCTTCTACAAATCCAACGCCAATAAGAGTTTCAGGAAAACAATTAAAAGTTAGATTTGAAGCAAATCCAACTCAGCCATCTGATTTCAGGATCGGAACTTTTAAGGTTGAAGGAAAAGTTGGGGGTGGTAGATGAAGATTGCACCACCGCCAAAACAATATGATGAAACTTACGAAATTGAACGAAACCGACTAATTGAACTAACAGACTCAGACAACCAAAAAAGAAACACAGACATTGTGCTAACTAGCCCCAATGGAAGTCGTTTCAAAATAACCATCGATAATTCAGGAAATTTATCAACAACGTCTGTCTAATGTTAGAAAAATATCGAGAACTTTTAGAACGTGCTTTGCGTCATTGCGGAGATACACATACTTTTGAAGACATTCAAAAGGGCGTGGCTAGTGGAGATATGCAAGCTTGGGATGGCGATGATAATGGTATAATTATAACAGAAATTGTGGTATACCCAAATAAGAAAACATTAAACATATTTCTCGTAGGATTAGAAACTGGCAAAGGTTTTGAACAACTGAAAAAAATGGAAAAATCTTTGTGCGAATTTGGAAAGATGATGGGTTGCGAAACAATGACAATGTTAGGACGAAAAGGCTGGACAAAGCTGTTACCTGACTTTGGCTTTAACATTCAGCATTACAAAATGGAAAGGACACTATAATGGGTGGATCAACAAGCAGGACAACAGCACAAACAAAGCCTGCACACATTGTCGAAGCAGAAAAGGAAGCCCTAGCTATGGCGAACTATTTAAGTAAGCTTGGATACGTGCCTAGAACTGGGGTTCAAATTGCAGGATTATCTGATCGAACATTAGATAGCATGAGAGGTACAAATGCAGGGCTAGATGCCTTTGGATTGCCTACATCTGATGTGATGGCAAACATTCCACAAACAACTATGTCAGATAGCGGAATTAGAGGTTATACAACAACTTCAGGTCTAGATGAATTAATTGCAACAATGCAACGTGATCGTCCTGCACAATACAACTACATTATGGATATGTTTATAGATCCAGTTACTGGGGCAATGCCAACGATGGGGGCAAGTACACCAGCGTCTACTCCAGCTACAACTGGAGATCAAACAATTGATTACATCAACGCTGTGCAAAATCAAGAAACTGGTAAAGAAAAAGCGGATTCTGAAAAAGCATACAATGATGCAATAGCAAGAGCGGATACATCAGGAAATTATGAAAAAATGATGGCAGGCGATGTTAGTGGTTACAAAGATCCATTGGATTACTTTAAATAGGAGATAAAAATGGCAGGATCAGGACAAAACGTATATCAAAATGTTGCAACTGGTATGACGAATGCTGGTACTGGTTTAAATAATGCAATGAATTACCAGCCAATGCAAATTAGCGTTGCTGATAGAGATATGAATAAATATCTCAATCCTTACACTCAAAATGTCATTGATAACACAATGAACACTTTGGCTGATGCTAATAAAATTGCAAACCAGCAAATTTCAGATAAAGCAGATTCAATGAATGCTTTTGGTGGCAATCGCATGGCAGTACAGCAGGGAATCCAAAATGCAAAATTTGGTGAATTAGCTACTAACATGGCATCCAAATTAAATGAAGCAAATTACAATCAGGCATTAGCCAATACCCAATTTGATACTACCAGTAATTTGCAGGCAGATATGTCAAATCAAACAGCAGGATTAAATGCCAATCAGCAAAATATAGCTGGGGCAACTGCATTAGGACAATTAGCAAATTTAGGATTTACACAAGGACAAACATTACAGAACCAACAAGCAAGAGAAGGTGCGTTAATTCAAGCATTAAATCAGGCAATATTAGATGCAGAAAACAAGCAAGTAGAAGGTTTCTTAAATCAACCAAATAATGCATTAGCAACATTAATTTCAGGTCTTGCACCGCTAACTGCATCCGCACCATCTACCAAAACAGAAACTAGAAAACTTGGATTATTTGATTGGCTTACTGGTCTTGGCGAAGCTTTTCAAGGTTATGATTTTTAAAATTGCTGTATTAATAGGGAGTTTTTTTCTAATGGCAATGAGTGACAATGTAAATTTAGCTTGGAGAATGTTCAAGGATCTAGGGTATTCGGACGTTGTTACATCTGCACTTATTGGGAACATGATGGAAGAAAGCTATCCAGATGTTAGACCAACTGCTTTTAATAAAAATGAAAATGCTTTTGGGATTTTACAATGGCGAGATACAAGCGGTACAAATGATGCAGGCGTAAGTTGGAACAGCCCTAGAATACAATGGCTAAAAGCTTTTGCTAAACAAAAGAATTTAGATCCAGAAGACATTCACACACAAGTTTTATTTACGGATTGGGAACTAAAAAATAAATTTAAAGGGGCATATGATAAACTTTGGAGAACTGATGATCTTGCAGAAGCAACAACAATTGTTGATAGGGATTATGTTTATTCTTTAGGAACATCAAGAGATAATAGAATTAAAAATGCCAATCAAGTTCTTAAAAACTTTGCAGGAACAAAAGGTAATATGAACTATTATGGTTCAGATACTGATCCATCAGAAATTGATAAAATAGTAAATCAAAAAAATGAATCTACTGGAACTGGAGATGATCGATCACAATTCCAAAATATAATTAATACAAGCTACGTAAATCAAGCAAATGGTGATGATATGGAAACTGAAAATTTAGGTTTATCAGGAAATAATAATAATAAAAAAGAAACTTTTGTAGGAAAGTTTAAAAATTATCTGACAAATCCTGATAATTTCGGTGATTTTATGGGAAGGTTAGGAACACTTGCCAATCGCTTAACTTTAGATCCAGATCCTGAATATGCAGGAAGAATGAATGAAGGTAGGTTGTTGCAACAGCAATTGGAAAAACAAAATCGTACTGCGGATGTTTTAGAAAATATGGGTTATCCAGAATTAGCCCAAATGATGCGAAATGGTGAAATAACTGGTGCTAATGCTTTAAGTTTTATTAAATCTAAAGAAAAAGTTCCAACAAATGTAAAAGAATTTCAAACAGCAAAAGAATTAAATCTTATTGGTGAGAATGTTACCTTTGAAGAATATGTTAGAAATAAATCAGGAACAAATATTGTTGATGATAATTATCGTGATAAAGAATTATTTAATATTGATGTAGAAAGATACAAAGAATATTCACTAGCCAACGCTAATATTGGCACAGAAAAACAGCAATTAGATTTAATGGAATCATTGCTAGATGATGGTTTGTTTACTGGTGGTGGGGCTAACATCAAATTAGGTACTTATAGAATTGCTGAAGCATTAGGTTTTACTAGTAATGAAACTAATCAACTTATTGCTAATACTGAAAACTTCCAAGCTTTTTCTAATCGTATTATTTTAGGAATTATGGGTGGATCTTTAGGCGTTGGCTTTTCTGATGGTGATCGAAAATTTACTACTGAACAAGCTCCTTATATTGGCAATTCTATTCAAGGTAATCGTGATCTTATTAAATACATGAAAGAAGCGATTAAGAGAAAACTTGTAATGAAAACAGAAATGGAAAATTACCTAAGAGGTGGCGAAAGAAGAAGTTGGGATGGTACTATGAAAACTTATGAAGGTGGATTAAATGCTTTTGATGTTTGGGCATATAATTTTGCAGAAGATAATCCAATATTTCCAGAAGTAGATTCATTAGAAGGATAGTAAAATGGGTACACAAATTTCGATAAATGGCAAAGTTATATATTTATCAAACGATAATGTTACTATTGATCAAGTCAAAAATTCTGAAAATTTAAAAAAGAAATATAATTTTAATGATGATGCTAAAATTGAAATTTTATCTGGCTATGGTTCAGAAGGAAATTCAGATTTAGAAGAACAAGGATTTTTCCAATCTTTACAAACAAAAGCTGGAAATGTAGCAAAAGCGGTAAGTGATTTTATTACTGCTGAAAATAGAGATCCAGATGTACTTACAATTGATGAATTACCAGTAAGTCATAACTTGGCTTTGCAAGACTTAAAAAATCAATATGGAAGACCAGATTCGGATGCAACAAGTGTGCAGGAATTTTATAAACAAATCTTTTTAGAAGCGACAAGTGAAGATAGTGGAGAACTGGCTAAAGAAAGAATGACGAATATAAAAGAATCTGGAAGTGCAATTGATCAAGCAAAAGAAACTTATTCAAGTGAATTTGATAAAAAATTAAAACAATTACGTCTGCAACTTTTAATTCCAATGACAGACGATAAAAGAATTAATGCCATAAAAAATATCCACATGGATACTAAGTTTGGCAAAGATGAATCAGGGAATATGACCATCACTTGGAAGATGCCTGATGGTGAAGGAAAAATGAAAGATTACACATTTTATCCAAATCCAACTGGTCTAGATCAAACTGATATATTGCAAGCCAGTACATCAGTAATTGCATCTATTCCTGCGGTTAAACTTGTAAGAGCGATTGGATTGCCAACTACTGGATTTTTAGGTGGTACAACAACTGGTGTAGTAACTGGTCTAGGTCTTGGCGAAGGAGCGGTACAATCTGGCAGAATTGGTGGTGAAGGTAATTTGCCAATAGAAAGAACGCCAATTCAAGACGCTGTTTATGGTGGAATGTTTGGTGGGTTTGGACAAAAGGCTGGTGAAGTCATTTCATCTCTTGCTGGTGCAGGATTAAGAAAGGCTGGGGCGATCTTTTCATCAAATGGTAGTTTACGTCCAGAAGTGAGAAATGCCCTAAGAGAGATGGGATTTAGCACCGAAGAAATTGCTGGAATTAAAGGCGAAGTTTTAAAGAAAATGAATGAACTTGTAACCAAACAAGTTGAACCAACAACAGCCACAAGTTTTGGCTTATCTAAAAATATGCCTGAACCAATACCTTTAACTAGAGGTGAAATGTCAGGAAATAAAGCCCAACAAGTTTTTGAAAATCAAATTGAAGAAGGTGTTTTTGGTGATGGGGCTGGCATGAATGCTATGCAAGTTCTTAGGAAAAATCAAAAAGATGCAATTGAAACTAACATAGAAAAATTCCAAGAAGAAGTTGCAGGCGGTAATCCTATTGTTGGAAGAAATGATGCAGGGCAAGATGTTCAAGATGCATTATTAAAAACAAAAGACCTTGAATATCAAAAAGCAGATGAATTGTATACATCAGCTAGGGCAGACCAGCCAGTTTTAGTTAATGCTGATGATGTAACAAATATTCATACAAAAATGTTAGAAGCTTTTGAAACTAATTATGGAGATATACTTGCCCCAACAACTTTTAGTTTAATATCAAAAGTTGAAGGCAAAAATACAATTAAAGATTTATTTGATTTACGCAAAAAATTCTCAACTTTATCTGGTACTGGTAGTGATGGCACAGAAGCATCTGCATCAAAAACAATGATGAATGTACTAGATACTGAATTGGATAATCTATCTCATAGAATCCTTTCTGAAGGATGGCGTGGAAATCAAATCCCAGTAAATGTAGCTAAATGGGTAGATGCAATAAAAAGCTATAAAGATTATGCACAAAAATGGAACAATGGCATTCTTAATGTATTAACTAAAGGTAAAAATGGCGTACCAGATATTTCAGCAGAATCTGTAGCTAATAAAATTTTCAGTTTATCTGCTGTTACATGGGCTGGTAAAAATAATTTCTACAGAAGTTTAGAAACTTTAAAAAGTTCTTTAGAGCCAGTAGAATGGAATAAGATTCAGCAAGAAGCATTTATTAGATTAATGGATATGGGTAAACGTAGTGGTCAAGATTTTTCTGGCAAAACTTTTTCAAAGAATTTTGAAATGTTAAAAGACAAAGCACCAAAATCTATGGAAATTTTATTTGGCAAAGAAATGTTAACACGTATAACTCAGTTTGCTAAGATTTCAGAAAAAGCCACAAGTGGTGCAAAAAATACCAGCAGAAGTGCATCTAGTTTATTAAATATGCTTTGGATGACATTAGGCGGTCAAAAAGCAGTATTAGTCACACCAGCATTAAATAGTGCATACAAAGGAATCGCCAGCCAGAGAGGAAACTCTAGAATCAATTATGATAAATCAATGTTTGATCCAAAAGGTGCAAAAGAACCAAGTTCTGGCGTTGGTCTAACTACTGGCTTTGGTATCACAAGAGAAGATGAAGGAGATCCATTTATGGATCGCCCAAGACTCTAATCATTTGATATACTGCGTTCTGGTGTTCTCTTTTTAAGAGTTTATAATTTTTTATAAGTTCAACAGATTCACGATCCAGTTCAACTTCTGGCTTTTGAGATCCTTCAATCTTTTTTAATGATTCAGATGGCGAAAACTTTAATGCTTTTGCTAAATCAAAAAAGCGTTCCATCAGGATACCTGAAGTTCCATTTTCATATTTTTGAATTTGTTGAAAACTAATGCCAATTTTCTCTGCAAGTTGTTCTTGAGATAGACCATTGGTAAGTCTTTGCTGTTTTAAAAATGCACCGATTTTAGTTGGTATGTTTGTCATTGGTTGGTTCTTTCGTTCAAATATATGTGTGCCAACATGGAGAAAAAAATTGGCACACACAAGGGAGGGTATTATGAGATGTGTATCTATTTAGTGTACCTATAATTAAAAAGTTTTTAAAATAAAAAGTAAAGTCTTTTTTCTAATCTAAAGAGAAAAAGCTTATTTATTTTCAACTCATGTTCGCTAGACAAACTTGAGATTGCCAAGGTAAATGTCGTGAGTTCGAATCTCATCGCCCGCTCCAGAGTCCTGATTCTAGGGCGTAATGAACCGAACCAAACAACAAATTACGCAATTTTAACCTATGAACAAAGGATTTGAACATGATTACCATACCAGAACTACTCGACACGTTTAGCCAGCAAACCGACTATGTTAAGCGAATTAAGGCAAATGTCGTTAAGCCATACTTCTTTGATGTAAAAGTCACCGATTTTAATGCGAATCATTTAAGGGGTTTTCTAATGAAAAGATTGCAGGAAGGAAAAAAACCATCCACAGTTGTCAAAGAATTTCAGGTTTTAAAGGCATCTTTCAAGCTGGCTGGATTGAAAACCAAGGTCTTCAAAAAAGTCGTAGTACAAAATGTCGATGAAAAACGAGATCGAAGGATGACACAGCAAGACCGACAAGCTTTAATGAAAATCCATGTGTTATTCCCTAGAGAAAGTAATATCATTGAAGCAGTTGATCTGGCGATTGAAACTGCCATGCGTAGAAATGAATTAACTTCTTTAACGTGGGATATGGTGGATTTTGACAAGCGTATGATTTCCCTGCCTGCACGAATCACCAAGACGAAAAGAGGACGAAAAATCCCCATGTCCAGCAAAACGATAGAAATTTGTCGCAAACTCCAGAAACAAAAAAACCTGACAGTTTTAGGCTTCAGCAACAACGCCTTGGGGCTGGCATGGTCACGTTGGAAGGGTCAGGCAAGTAAGATCTATCCGCCCATCAAATCCCTTAGATTCCACGATCTCAGGCACGAAGCGATCTCTAGATTGGCAGAGAAAGGCTTTACCATACCAGAGATGATGTGTGTAAGTGGTCACGCTGATCAACGCTGTTTATTACGCTACGTGCAATTAAAAGCTGAAGATCTGCTTGACAGATTCCATTAAGGTATGCCAAGGTTACCAGATTGGTCAGTTTAATCGCTGACCAAAGTCTGTATAAAATTGAAACCTTTAAGGAGATTATTATGAGAGAAGCAGGGAGAATAAGTACCATGAAACATCGTTCCATTGGGAGAACCAGCCCACCAATACCAATGCATCAACATTTTTGGAAAGGATACTATGGTGGTTTGAAAAAATTTGGTTTTGCGAGTGTTAATCGGTTAAATGGTGTTAATGTCCTTTTAAATTCTCTAGGTTCAGTTGGTAGATTAAAGTCTAATCAATGGATGAACCCACCAAATGCTCCAAATCGTCAAGGCACTTTGCAGGAAAACATTGATTTCTGGAAAGGTCAAAAAGTTCACATTCCTTTCAGAAAATCTTTAAAGAAAATTTTGAAAAGACAAACGAATTTGGAGAAGTATTATGAGTCGTTTAAAAACGATCCGCCTGACAAAAAATATGAGCCAGAAAGAATTGGCTAATTTAATGAATACGACACCAGCAACAATCAGCCGATATGAGTATCAAGATCAAAGATTAACTTTGCCTATCTTGAGAAAGTTTAGCCAAGTTTTAAACGTATCGATTGCCGAACTTGTTGGTGAATTGAACCAACCAACAATCCACACAATACCATTAATTAATCCAATAGAAGGGAAAAAGAACGTGTATTTAGATTCTGAAATTCCTTGCTGTGATTTAAAAATGGGTGATGATTATTTTGGATTCGTAGTTGTCGGAGATACAATGTTTCCAACTTTTAAAGATGGCGACATTGTGATTTTCCACAGATCGATGACAGATGTTAAAGCTGATGGCGTCTTAATTTTTGAAGTTAAAACTGGAGAGAAATATATCGCTCGATCCCAGTATAATCCTATCGATTCGGTAACAACATTGACAACAGATAATCCAAATTACCAAAATTATGGCGAAATAACGCCTGAAAAAAAGATCAAAATTCTTGGTAGAATTTGTTGCTCTATTACGCAAGCATAACTGTTAAAGGATAGTCCTAAGTATAGGGGCTATCCTTTTTTACTCGCATCATCATATCCAAAAATTGCTGGGCTTTTTCTAGGTCTTCAATGCCATTTTTATACTTGTGTCGCCACAAATATTTATAAATGTTTCCAATACACCAGCTACAGTAACCATCATCCCCTAGGGCTTCTCTGATCGCCTGATGGCATTCGATTTTCCCTTGGGTGTAATGGGCTGGTGATTTAATCACATCATCCTTCAATTTGATTGCTCCATTTTAAAAAAGTTTCTAGCGTTTCCATAGGCATCACAGCCAAAGGTTTTTCATTATCTGGACGTATAAAAACAACATCTGAATTGTCTTGGGCAATGGCATCATATAAGTCCTTCCAAGCACGTTTCCTACGCTTACATTCACCCAGTAAGCCTAGACCTTTACCAAAACGAATATCGCCTTTGTAGTCGCCTTTTAACGATCCTGAGAGCGGTATTCTTTGAGCATTACATCCCATTGATTTGAGAAGGGATACAATTTCCCTTTCAAAAGCTGATCCTTTAATTTTAGCTGATCTACCAGCCAACTTTTCGTATCCGATCCAGCAGGCTTTTTTGCTTTAAATCTTCTTCATCTAAAAAGAAGTCATTAGGCGTTACCTGACCATTAGTTTCCTTGTAAATTTTTTTCAAGGTATCTCTATCAGGAAATCGTGTACCTTTGATATAGCGAAAAACCGATGTAGGTGTGACCGCTACTTTTTTGGCAAACTCTGAATAGGATGTACCATTTTTCTCTAAAAATTTCTTAATCTGCAATATTTTGCTCCATGTTGTTCCAATTCAGTAATACCAGTTTGGTCAAATAATGCAAATTATTTATTTAAGCCAATAAAATAAGGGCTTGACACCCATTACCAGTATGGTAATATATACATATGTTAATTCGAATCAATCAACCAACCAAGGAGTTCCACATGGACAAATACGTTTCTACTGTCGCCCAAGAATTTGCTGATCACCAGCTTTATTGGAATTTAAAAAAGATCGCAGGGGCTTGTGATCTTAAATTAAAAAAAGTAGCTGAAGATCATTATGTTCTATTTCGTATTGGCGAAACTGAAAACGATCCAATTGCTACATTTTACGAATTAAGTGGTGTCGTTTACGGACTTGCCAATCATATTCGACACAAGGCTACTGCTGACGTTAATCGTGGCATCATTCTTCACAAAGAAAAAGGTATTGAGAAATACCGATAATTCCTACTGATGATGGTGGGGGTTGCTCCCCCACCGAAACCGAAAGGTCTAGGATAGCAACCAACCAACGGAGAAAATTATGACTAAAACATTAGAAAAAAACTTTTCAAAATTACATTATGAAAATGTAGAATTAAAAAAAGAAATCGAAGGACTTAAAAAAGTAATCGAAGTTCTTCACAAGTCTTATCGAGAAGATCTTCACGCTACAACGCTCAAATATAATTATATGAAAAATGTAAATACATTTTTAAATCAAATTATAAATCAAAGGGGCAAAAAATAATGGTCGAACTTTATTTTAGATCTGACTTAGATTTAGAGTTTCCAGTTAAAGAAGTATATAATTTAGCTGGAAAAAAAGTTGCGAAAAAAACTTGTTATAAATGTGAGGGAACTGGCTACATTCCACATCTGGCTAATGTTGATGAAGGTAGATGCTGGAATTGTAACAAAAGAGGTTACGAGATTTTCAGAGTTTATACTAAATCTCAAATACAATCAGTTATCAAATCTAAAAATAAAAAAGATCTAGAAAAGCGTAACGCTTGGGCATTAACTAGTGAGATTATTGCCATCCAAAAAATGAAACATAATCATAAGGCTTATTTAAAAAACGTAGCCTACAAAACTCAAAAAATTAAAGCCAAGTACAAATCTGAATATGTTGGCAATGTTGGTGAAAGATTAGAGAAATCTTTGACGCTGGATTGGTGCATTAAAAAAGAAGGCGATTATGGTTACTATTTTATCAAGCAATTGCATGACGAAGATGGCAACATTTATAGCCACATGGGATCTGCAATCGCAGATGAAGATTACAACCTGATACCAAAAGGTACAACTTTTAACCTAAAGTTTACTGTTAAAGAACATAGTGAATATCAGGGAACTAAGCAGACTAAAATTAAAAATCCAAAATTGATTAAAGGAGAATGATCATGGAATTTGTTTTTAATGATGGCGGAAGATCTAAATACTTTAAAGGACAAAATGCAGGCGATTGTGTAGTAAGAGCAATCGCTAATGCAACTGGCAAAGATTATAAAGAAATTTATGACAAAATAGCCAGTATGAATAAAGCTTACGCTAATAGTAAGCGTGATCGAGTTGCAAGAAGTTTACGAAAAAATGTTAAGGGATCTTCCCCTCGAAATGGAGTACATAAAGTAATCTATCGAAACTATCTTGACTCCATTGGCTGGAAGTTTGTTCCAACAATGAAAATCGGATCTGGATGTAAAGTTCATTTAAAATCTGATGAACTACCAAAAGGTAACTTAATTGTTACTGTCAGCAACCATGTAACGTGCGTCAAGGATGGTGTTTTGCACGATACCTATGATTGCACTAGAGATGAAAAGCGTTGTGTCTATGGCTATTTTATTAAAGATGAAAGCTTGTTTGCACCAAAGTTACCTATGGAGTTTACAGCGTCAGAATTAGTTTCCAAAAAATTTAATGAAAAGCCAAAACAAGATGTAACTAAAGCTGAAATAGTTGATCTAAAAAATCAGGGCTTTGACGATGATACGATCAATAAACTTTTTAATATTAAAAATGAACCCAAGCCAAGAACTTATAAATTTACGCAGGAGCAAGTAAAACAAAATGCTCTTAAAGTAATGGGTCTATTAGATAAGCTTACCCAAAGTGAGCGTAAAAGAGTTCTGGCACATTGTAATAAAATTAATAGTCTTTAAGGGAGAGTATGATGAAATTAAGGGAGAGTATAATGAAAATTGAAAAGGGAATACCAATTCCAAATGAACAAAATATTTACAAACAAGCTGTGCAAGACAGATTAGAAATTTTTGAAAAAATGGAAATTATGGATAGTCTTTTTTTTGAAACTTTACGTGAAACTGACAAGTTTAGGACTACTATTTATCGTTTTTATGGACAAGGATTACTTGCCAGTAGAAGATTTGAAAATGGCTGGAGAGTCTGGAAAGTTAAAGAGGGAAAATAAATAACCAGCATGGTTTTTTTTAGTTGCATACTATTACCAATATGGTACATTAAGGAATAATTAATTACCGAATCAATCAACTACTGGAGAATCACATGACTAAAAAATATGAAGAAATCACCAACAGAATTATCAAAGCCATCGAAAGTGGCAATGTTTTACCTTGGGAACAATCATGGGTAAATGCAGAAGGTCAGGATGGTATCCCATTAAGAGTTACTGGTGAAGAATATCAGGGCATCAATGTTTTGCTTCTTACTATTGAGCGTATGGTTCATGGCTATAAGTCAAACACTTGGATGACATTTAATCAATCCAATAAACTTGGTGGAAGAATTATTAAAGGATCTAAGTCAACTTCAATTTGTAAGTTCACACAATTTAAAATTGAAGAAGATGACAATGGTAAAAAAGTTGAAAAATTTATACCAGTTCTAAAAACTTTTAATGTTTTTAATTGTGATCAAATCGAAGGTCTTCCTGCAAAGTTTGATGTTCCAGAAGTTGAGGAAATTACTACTGTTGATGATCGAATTGAATCAGTTCAGGAATATGTTGGTAAAACACAAGCCATTGTTAAAACTGGTGGTAACCAGCCATGTTATGTTCCTTCAGTAGATCATATCTTAATGCCTGAATATTCACAGTTCAAATCTAAGGAAGATTATGCAGGAGTTCTATTACATGAATTGGTTCATTGGACAAAACCAAAGCATAGATGTGATCGTGAGTTTGAAGGATCTAAAAGATTTGGCGGTAAGGGATATGCAGTAGAAGAATTAGTAGCGGAATTGGGATCTGCTTTTTTAATGGCAAAGTTAGGCGTTGCCAAGCAACCAAGACCAGATCATTCCAGCTATATACAAAGTTGGTTGAAAGCTTTGAAGAACGACAAAAAGTTTATCTTCACAGCTTCATCAAAAGCGTCAGAATCTGTTAAGTTTCTGGACAAACTTCAATTGGTTGAGTTGAAGAAGGTAGCATAGAAAGGAGAGAAAAAGGGGGGCTTTTTTTTGCCCCCCATGTTACCAAATAGGAATACCTAAGTTGATAAAATTGTTTAAATGGAATAAATTATATAACTAGAATCAAATAAATTACTAGATCGGAACAAAATAAAATGAAACTACTAGAACTAATAATCGAAATGACTTTTCCAGCTTTCGTAATATTTGCAGTTCTAATTTTTAATGGGGCATGGGCATGAAACTAAACGAAAATGGATTTTTAAAAGAAATTGTAGTTGTTACAACAAAGCTACCAAGATCAGGTGGTTTTGGATCTGTAGCATCAGGCACAAATCATGGCTGTAAGGTCTTCATTCCTAGCCATGTTGTTAAAAAATTAGAAGTAGCAGAAACGTATTTATGTAAGCTGGTTTGGAACACTCCTGACCAGCAGGCTGGCTGTCCTTTTCAAGTCATTCACGCAAAAAAATTAGATGAAAAATTGATTGAACTAAGTGACGTTCAAATTGCCAGCTATGACAAACTTACTACTGAACTAATCGATAGAGTTAAAAAAGGAACTACTACAGTTTGGGATGGAGAGATATTGGAAATTCTATTTAGGGAGAACAATTAATGGCTACACATTGTACAAGTAACAGTTTGACTATCAGAAGGATAGCTGAACTTTGTAAAGACCTTCCTGATAACGATTTAGAATATTTAATTAAATTAATATCAACATTAAAGGAAGGCAGAGAATGAAAATACAAACTTTTGAGGAAAGACAAATGGCTAGAGATCGTGGTATCTCTATGCTGGTTGCTGGTAAATCTGGCGTAGGAAAAACCAGCTTAGTGAACGATTTAAAAGATCCAGTTTTACTTATTGATATGGAAGCTGGGGATTTAAGTGTGACAAATAAACAATGCGATACAATTAAAGTACGAACTGTTGAAGAATTATTTGACTTGGCTGTAATTATTGGTGGTTCAAATCCAGCAATTGTAGATCCAAAAGAATGGTTTAGTCAGGCACATTATGATCGAGTAAATGATGCTGTTGGGGGCAGGGAAAAGTTCCTTGGTAGGTATAAGACTATTATGTTTGATTCACTTACTGAGATGGGCAGAATCTTTCTTAAATGGGCTGAAAAGCAACCAGAAAATAATGTTAATGGTAAGTTAAATTTAAGGGGATGTTATGGTGATCTTGCTAGACATGGTTTGAGATTATTGCATCACATTAAACATACCAGCGATATTAATATTGTTTTCGTCAGTATTTTAGAAGAAGTGTTAGATGATTTTAATCGTAAATCGTATTCACTACAGATCGAAGGTTCAAAAATTGCCAAAGAATTAGCAGGCATTTTAGATGAAGTTTTTACGATGGATTTTAAAAAGTCTGAAAAATCTGGTGAAATGATGCGTGTTTTTTATACGTCTGCTGATAACGAACATGGGTATCCAGCAAAGGATAGATCAGGTTCATTGCGTCCACTTGAGTTCGCAAATTTAGAAAAAATCTTTGCTAAAATTAATGGAGTAAATAATGATAAATCTTGATTTTAACAACGTGGCTGATCCAGTTGTAATTAATAAAGAACCAATTCCACATAACACAGTTGCTAGGGCTATCTGTAAAATTAAATTAAATCCTAATCCAATTCCAAGTGAAGATCCTGCGGTTTTTAAAACGCCAAATACTGGATCTATTTATACTGAATTTGAATGGACAATTATAGATGGGCAGTATGCTGGACGTAAATTTTGGGATCAAATGTTTTGGACAGAAAAAACTGAAAAAAGAACTATGGGCATGATCTTACGTATCATTGAAGATAATTATGCTTTAAATTCTAAAGATGATAGTCCAGAAGTTCAGGCTTGCAGGCAGTTAAATTCTTTATCTGATATTAATGGATTTGAAGCT